>Ga0307507_10001262_pt1 | contig 56632 bp, 29 predicted proteins | sample 7_EM_MG_FD_207223 | JGI IMG/M metagenome (GOLD analysis project Ga0307507, IMG submission 207223) | Populus trichocarpa ectomycorrhiza microbial communities from riparian zone in the Pacific Northwest, United States - 7_EM | ecosystem: Host-associated > Plants > Roots > Unclassified | place... | reverse complement strand
TGCCGTCACGTGATGGCAAGTTGCCATCACGTGACCAGAGGATTGTATATAGCTTCGAGCGGTGCTTCCGTTCTTCCCCTTTCCTTTCTCTAGCTTTGGATCCTCGTTTATAGACAATCCAATCGTACAGGCTTGCGCGACCCTCTTGCCGTGCTCATGCCTCGATTGACCGAGTCGCTAACAGAAAGAGACGTGTATGTACCTACTAAAGTACCATACTATAAGTTCGTTAATACTTACTTTAGAAGAAGAAGAGTAATATCGTTAAGAAGAAGCTTAAATAGATAAAGCAAGAGGTTTAGGCTTATACTACCAGACCTTATTAAAAGGTAAGTAATAACTTACCCATTTTATTTATTACTCTTAGGACAAGAAATATAGCAATACCGCTTAATTTACTTAAAGCGGCAACATAATATATGGCTTGTAATTAAGTGTAAAGGACCTTTATTAAAGTCTAAATTCCAATATATCTTAATTTAAGGCTCCTTGTAAACTCCCATATATATAATAGCGCCAAGAAAGACGTATAACTCCTCTATAAGCAGATCTGTCCATTCTCGTGCCCTTTCCTTTATTATATGTAGTCTTTATATACTTGCGTATCAATTAATATTTATAGTAATTATTTGGAAGAGATCGCGAGTAAAGAATAAGCTAAAGTAGTTAAATGGGTATAGTTTTGGAGGAAAGGAAGTAGATAAGAGTGCTTTTGCTATCTGCTGAGGCTCGCATTTAAAAGGCTTGTAGGAGACGCTAGTAATTGGTCCAAGTTTAAGGAGTATATCCTTAGGAGATTGAGCTTTTTGCCCCTTGGCCTGCGTAGGTGGGCTAGAAGTATCGTCCATTGCATGAGCGCATAATTAGGGGGGAACGCCTGGACGCGATTTCATTCAAATAATATAGATTACTAATAAATTTGTATGCAAAGGACATAATTACTATGCCAAACGAGACCCCCTTGCTAGCGCTGGCAATGTCTCAGCGGACGAAGGGATAGTCTGAGGGACTTTCGCAAGGTTTCTTAGGCGGTCCGACTTGTTTTATATATAGAGCAGTTACCTTTTTCAACAAAATTAATCTCTACCTCCATAATAGCTATCGTCTCAGAAATACCATTAAATTAATCTGCAGAAGCGGCTCTATTATTAATTAATATATCTACCCCATTAACCTCCATAATATTAAGTAGAAAGCGCCACCAAACGGGTAATATATTAACAATTAAATCGCCCGCCCCTACTATAAATATAACACCAGTTAACTGGCGGACGCCTATTTAAACGCCAGCTAGAGTATCCACTAAGTAGATATCGTGCCTAGAAATAAAGGATAAGGAGGTTAGAGTTATTATAGAGCATTTACGGGACTGGCGATAGACCTTTAGTACCCTTTCTTTAGCGTGGCTACAGTATAGTACTAGTAAAAAATAATACTTAAAAAAAGAAAATAAAGGAGCTTATTATTACCTTTTTAGGGAATAAAGAAACCCGTAATGCGATTAAGGAGGCTACGGATATTTATTTGGAACTAGTTAATATAGTCATAAATATCCTTTATAAAGAGCTTTGTAATCTTTAGCAGAAGATAGTTATCTTTAGCCTATAAAAGTTAGATCTAGAGTTTAAAGATATTTAAATCTTATAGGGCTATAAAGCAATTAGCTAATATACCCCTCTACTCTACCAACTAATAGAAGGATTATTGGTATAATTAAGAACCAATTAATCGCGAAATCCGCACCTAGGGTAGGTTATTCTTCTTATATCTATCCTTTTATTAGGCCGCACTTAAAGCTCTACTAACTACTTTACTCAGCTTCTTAGTTTTTATCTTTAAGGTATAGGTATAAAGCGTTAGGTTCTATTACCGCTTTATAAACTAGGGCTTATTAATAAATATAAGATACTTAACTGCTAGAGATAGAATTAGCTAAATACTCTAAGAAAGGTTATAATACCAGCAGTAAATATACTAGCGCTAACGTTATTAAAGACTTACCTCTAATTAATGTCCGCTTTTAATAATATCTATATTATATATAATAATTTTAACTACCTTAAATAAACGCGATATTAGTTAATTGGAGATACTAGTATTTTCCATTCCCATACTACTAGAAAGCTTATTCGCGGATCTTATATTCCCCCTAGTAGCCTTCTTTAAAGTATATTATATAACTAAGTATAGCTTTAAATTAAGGATATTATTAAGGCGCTAGGTAATATATATAATAGCATTTAAAATCGGATATCTATATTTATAATTATAGATGCTCTCTAAAGTGCATATCCGGCCGCTATAAATAGTATTTTTAAATATAACACTAAGTTTAAATATCTGTATATACCAGAGATTAATATTCTACTATCTATAAAGACAATATATATAAACCTAGGCCCTATTATAGAGAGCGAGGCTTCTATAAATAGCAACTACCATATACTTAAGACAATCTTTCTAAAGTAATTATAACTTAATCGTAATAATAATTTCTAGGACTAATTATATCTAGTATACAGTAATTAGAAAACCGTAAAGCTTATTTATACCTATAAGCGGGAGTAGGCAGAGGCTACGCTCCTATATAATAGCCATTATTAGGTCCTACCTGTTTTAGGTCTTTAGCACCTCTAGTTAAACTTCCTATACACAATTATAAGGACTTTCTTTGGTAGTTAGTAATATACGCAGTAGTACTTTACATTTTACGCTTATATAAATCACCTTAGGTAACAAAATATTTTTATAAAGCGCCCTCCCTTTTACTATCTTAAGGAGCTAGTACTACATAGTTTTAATGCCTGTATTATTATACTCTTCTTAACATATATCCGCAATAGGCTTAATATCTGTAAAGAAGGTGCAGTTAAAAGATATATTAGTTTCTTAATACCTAAGCAGTTTCTATAGTATATTAAGGATATCTATATAACAGGTTTTAGCTCTAAAGTTAGCCGTAAGTCTAATAAATTAGTTTCTCTATAGCCCTCTACCTACGAGGTTCTTAAATTATAGATTAATTACTTATAGTACCTAGCTCCGCTACTATAAGCCAGCTAGCTTAAATTATTAATATAGAGCTCTTTAATTATATTTGGCATCTATAGGTAGTTAAAATATATAAAGTGTTAAAATACGCCATTAAGTATACGGATATCGGCCTTTTAAAGCGTACAATTGCCTACCTTTACCTTTACTTTACTGGATTAAGGAGTAATAACTATATATCTAAAATAATATACTTCTAGAGGTTAATTATAATAAAGGCATATAATCTAGTACTTTAGCGGGCCATACTTATAAATAGATTAATTAATAATCGTAGAGAGCTAAATAGCTTTTTTAAAGCTAATTAACTTAATAAGCTACTAAATCTTTAGCTAAAAGAGCTACTCTAATTACGTGGAAACTTAACCTTTAGAGTAGACTCTCTATTTAAGTAGAGTGTTCTTACTATAAGCTATACTAGACCTCTTTATACTAAGTTTAAGGACGTATTTAGTAAGTGGATAATATCTAATTATATAATTAAGTCTCCTGCGGTTACTATCTAGTCCCTTACAGATATAATTACTAAGGGTTTAATTATGCGTTAGCGTATATAGAATATTAGGTTTAAGGCACCTGCTATTCTTTAACTTAGATTAGAGCGGCTCTTATAGGGTGGCGTTACAAATTTTAATACGCGGATGCCTTATATTAGCGGATTACTATATAATTTTTATAAGGACGGATCTAATAAGGCTATAGATAATATGCTAGAGGACTTTTAAATGCTTAGACTTATAGTACATCTCTATCTTAATATATTAAGTAGGTTCTTTTTATTAATATTAACTCTAGCCAGCGTATAATCTTCTTAGTATATAGTATATAATATAGCAGTTAGCTATTTTATAGTGCGGATATCTTTATTTTAGCTTGTATAGATATTATAACCTATAACATGGATATTATATATCCACCTAGCTATAGTAGGTGCCTTAAGGTACATATTATAGATCTATATAAGTTTTATATATATTAGCTAGTGTTAGCTAGCGTTTTAATAAAGTTATATAAAGGTCACGCCCTTAATAACACGGTTTTTTTTTTAATAAAAATAATCACAAGACCTAAAAATATCTAAGTAATAAAAATAATATATTCTAAAAGCCTAGGTTCTGTTATATAATTAATGAACTTTAGGAAATAATATAAAATACTGGTGTTAAGTTATTTTAATATCCGCAACCTCCGCAACGTGGATATCGTTTAGGCGCTCTACAAATGTTGTGAAACACCCTCAGACCACATTTTTGATTTTACGTGGAGCGGATATAAAATTATTTCGAATATGTGGTCTAAGCTTGCTGAGGTAAGAGGAGGTCATAGCTGCCCTTACTTTTTACTGCACGGTCACGAAGAGAGATTGATAGGCCATTATTTGTACGAAATAGGGTTTTGGGAACAGTTGTAAAGCTTTTAATGCACTTTGACATCTTGGTGGTTGATGAGTAATTGGGAGATCAATACGCGGACGGTTTCTTTGACGGCACAAGCTAGAGCTTTGATTCATAGTCGCCGCAGATTATGGATAGGGAATATGACGTCATATTTTGTCGTTGACTACAAAATTTGAGCTTGGTCGATTTCTCTACAATCACTCCAATCGCCTAGACCAAACCACCATTGCAACGCGCACCCAAAACACCAGCACCAGCCTCAAACGCTCTTCTCACATCACAAACCCGTTATCACATTACAGCGTCAAAGCGGCAGCAGAACAATCCAGTCATCAATCTCAGGCCAACCCAGCCTTTCTCCAATCCATTTTCATCTGCTAATCAGAATCCTCTCTAGCTGCCTGCCGAAAAAAAGTTCCGCCCCGCATGAGCCCGCCGCTAGCCGCAGCCCAATCACCAGGCCCATAAATCGCGAAATGTTGGTAAAAAAAAGCCCCACCAGAAAATTGCAAAGCAGCGCTTTCTACACACACCCCCATTCTTTCCTGCCTAACTCCCCCTTTTTTGTGGTTCTCCAGACCCAGAATTTGTAATGTTTGAGTCCAATAGAAAAAATAAAAATAAAAATTATCACACTATGATGCAAGCCCATGGTGAAGAAGCCACAGCCAAGAGCAAGAGAAGCAGTACAAGCAACAGGAGTTAAACAACAAAAGCAGTATGAGGGCAAGAATTTTTGCCCAATCCATGAAAGTGATTCCATTTCCGCGGCAATATTCAACTGTGCTTTGTGCCGGATCGCAAAAAATGTGCTTAAGAAAGCCTACTTCTCCCTAGAAGAGAAACTAAGGCCCCATGATCCGTAGTAATGCCATTAATTACAACCAAACTACCGTAATCCATAAATGAAGCGGCTGTAACCAGAGAGCGCTGTAAGCGCCCGCCAAGCCCCCTCCACTCCATAGAGCCTTCCCCCCCAAAAAAATAACCAAATGAGGACAAATGGGTCGTGAACTTGAAATGCAAGAAAGAAAAAAGGAGTAACCGCCCGCTGCAGAATTTGTCTAATCATGCCGAGGGTGCCTCGCTCGCTCAACGAGTGACGTGTGATGAAAGGGAAAAAAGGTAATGCAGCAAGCTAGCCTTAAACGCGGCAGCCACGGGCGGCAAAAGCAGCAGAGAAAAACCAGAAAATAGTGTCATCCAGTTTCTCTGGCTCTTTGTACAAATAGGGTGTCGTAAAAAAAAAACCCCGCAGACCCGCAACAAAAGTCTTCGGAGCGAAAGAAAAGAAAATCGGGCGTCGCTTTCCGGAAACCAATAGAAAACTCCGAAACCCGTAAATCGCCTCCAGTGCTCCCGCCAAAAACCGTGAAAAACCCGTGGTCTAGTGGAATATGTAGAACAGTTGCATAGGAAAGCCGAGCCAATAGAAAAACAAAAGGAAATCTAACATGCAAGATCCGCAAATAATCAGTCTGTCATGAGATCCGGAATAGTACCCGTATGTGCCCGAAATAGCGACAAAGAAAGACTTAGTATGCCACGTTGGAAACCGCCACAGGTTCGAATTTTGTGGAATTGATCATCTCTTGCTGGAGACAGTAATGGCGTCTCAAACAGCAAGGCAATCGATGGTGACCACGCTCGGGTTTCATCTGATGGTGTAACCTGGCAGACTGAATCATGAACAATCAAATCGACGAACTAGAGCCGCATTTTTGAAAACCCATCCGAAACTTTTGAACAATAAAACGCGCTGGAAACGTGACTTATAAGAAGAGATGTAGTTGCAGACGGATGGCATAAGCCAGATATGTCGTAAAGCATGCCGTGAGAATCGCATGGATATTATGTACCGTCTGAGTGAGGAATGGATGCCTGCAATACAGCTAGCCAGCAACAGTCTGGGGGCCATAACCAGGTGCCATTAAGTATGGCGGATGCCTCTGCGCACAATACACACAATTGCAGTTTATCGGATGATTGCTCCAAACTGGCTGATTGAACTGTGGCGTGTATGCAGGGGGGCCATAGTTTGATGGCTGCTGGTGAGGCTGAGACGGAGGTGGTGGCTGAGAGAGCGGTGGAAAGCCGAACATTGTGCGTCGCGAGTAGCCTTCAGGCGGCGCCCACGTGCCTGGACCACCGTAATACTCTGGAGTCGTCGGGCCAGTGGTAGGAGCCGATGCAGGAGAGTTGTCGGTCGCAGATCGCGGAACAAGCCATGGGTCGTACTGCGAGGAGTACGCTGGCGTGTTGTACTGAGATTGCTGAGGCTTTGGCACAAACTCATAAGCAGGGGGCTTGCTATATCCTTGTTGAAGAGGCGTCGGTGGCAGTGGCTTGTTCTGATTCAGTGAGCGTGGCCGTTGCACATTGGTGTCGATCGGGTTCAGCTTAGCCGGTCGGTTCAGCCGAGCCACCGTTTGGGCCTGATAGTCCTTCCAGTGCTCTTGCCATGAGCACCAACCCTGTTGTTCAGCAGGATCGCGGTGAAGCTTGAACTCAATGGCAACAAGCCATTCTGTCTCAAGCCGATTGAGGTCTGCGACGGGAATCCCGCTAACCTCAGACCACGAACGGTTGATGAACGTGTTGTCGTCTAGGAACTTGCTTCCAAGAACTAGCGCAATCGTGGTTAACCGATAAATCTGCAACTCGGGGTTCTTATACTGGCTGCCTGTGGAGAGCATCGTCATCCTCGAGGACAAGTAGTAAAGACTAAGCAAGATTGTTGCCGATGGTAATCTGGTAGCGCACAAAACCTGGTGAACCCACTTCCGGAAAGACGGTGGCATGGGTCTGCCTTGTTGAACGCTTCGAAACAGGTCAATATCTGCAAGGCAGATGGGGGACTTAAGAAGATCATACATTCCCTGCGCCATTTCGCATACGAAATCTGTCATGCAGTCCATGTCGTAGTCCAGTTTTGCCGAAACTCCACCGATAGGCTTCTCATCCTTGGGCTGCTGATTCACATGCTGGTTCTGGTCCTGCGATCGCTGCTGATGCATTCCAGCATCACCTATGGCAGACCCGTTCTGCACTCGCATCGGTGGTAGAATTGTCGTACTCAGGGGCTCGTAGTATGAGCTCGGAGGAGGAAGGCTCGGGGGCGCATTACTGAGGTAGGTGCCTGCTTGTGGGTACATGGGCGGAACGGCGATGGAAAGCTGGCCGTAGCGGTCTGTAAAGTCGTATCCTTCATCCTGCTGTCGAATGCCTGGCTGGCCGGAGTACGGGGCCTGTTGGTATTGCATGCTTCCACAACCGTTGTTGTAACTTGGAACGAACTCCGGCGGTGTGAGAGGCAGCTGCCTAGGCATATTGCGAGGATAGAAGGAAGGCATGACTTTAAAGCAGTCGCCGAGAAAAGAACCGGTGAGGACACCCTAAGAAACGCGTTAGTTTGAAGCAGTGTGACGCTGCTGTGGCGGTCTCACAGTCCCTCCTACTCCCGACCGTAGGGAAAGTCTGAGCGTACGCTCTTGGGCGAACCTGCGGACGCTTCCTAGTAAGTTCCTCTCATGCACAAAGAAAGTTGTTCGTGAAAATAGGTGTAGAAGTAGAGGGCAGCTGAGTGAAGAGTCGTAAGGATCGTAATAAGAGTCTCAATCAGACAATGCGGCGAACGTGATATAGTTATCGATCGAAGCCTTGAATGGACGGCAAAGATGGCGGCAAAGACGCGTTGTAGACGTGGAGACTGAGAGGTGCTGATTAGGACGCTCAGTGCGTCAAATCGTACAGTCAAATTCAAACTTTAGTAGCTCGAATTGTAAAATCGACCGTGACCGAATCGGTACCACGAACGCAAACCGGGACGAAGTCTAACTGAATAGATCGCCACTGGTCGAAGGCTGCTCACGACACGTATGACGGTCTCGCGGTCGATGACGCAGTAAACCGGGAATGCTGACGGTGCCGAAGTATCGATGGAGGCGACAGCAACAGGACGCGCAAGAACGCTCAAAATCGGAAACAAAGAGTCGTTAAGAAGAAGCCAGGGTCAGAAACTCCGAAAGAATATGGCAGTTGTTAACGCTGAGATAGCTGGCGGAGAGAGAGAAATGGTGGTGGAGGATTGAAGGTCGGGTTCGCGGTCGGACTTTAGTGTTAGGGAGGAAGAGCCGACCTAACAGCCGGCTCCTTAGCACCTGGCTAACGCACACAATAAATGAAATCGGCAAGACACGGAAGCTGTGTGAATTTGAGGGCTATTTCGACTGTGTGGCAAAAGTTTTCGTTGCACCTGTGAAGGATGCTGAGGAAGCGTCGAGACTCGTCCTCTTTTTTGGGCTCCGCCAGTCCGAGGTAGGGTGCCGAGGAGACGCAGTGTGAGCACCGACAAGTCAGGGCAGCAGGCTCAGCCCAGGCAAGGAGATCAGGGGTGGTGTTTGGCCTTGCCGTTGTGCAGCAGGATTGACAGCTGTGGAGAGGAAAAGGGGCGGTGGGAGAGATGAGGGAGGGAGGGAGAAAGGAGGAAGGGGAGGTGTGGTAGGTAGGTGGTAGTGGTGGTGGTGGTGAGAGGCGAGGGTGCGAATGTCAGGCTGGAGTTTGGTGAGGAGAATTGGGCCTGGCTTGGTCCCTTGGTCGTGACCGTATGGCCACGCTGAGCAAATGAGAAATCTGTCCGAGACATGCCGTAAAACTATTTTTTGTGCAGCCCATCCCCGAGCGCGGGTCGCTCTCAGCCAGCGCTCTTTCTTAGTCAGACCTCTGGGAATATATACGTTTTGAGGCGCTTTACCCAGCTCGAATAACAATTGGAGCAGAGCACTTGAACGGTTCCTGCTTTCATGCTCGAGGCAGCTGTCTATGTGCACGCATGTGTATATGTATGTGTATGTAGTCTGTATGTATGTGCAGAGCCCGTTCTGAGGCTCCTCAAGGCGTTCACGTAGAAATCGCATGGCGAGGGCATCTGTAGACGAATCCCCGCCGCAGCCGTTATTTACCATGTCCTGTAATTTCACACCCGCTTCGGCCTAGACGACTTCCCTTCATCTTCCACCAGCCCAATACGCGTGCTCAGGTCGCCAGTGGCAGTTGACAGGGACACTGGGGATGCTGAGGGCCGCTGAGGGTGATGAGCAATCCTCTCCCCCCGTTTGGGGGCCCGCTTCTTCCCTTCCTTCCAATGCGTCGCAGGGCCACTCTGGTGGAGCGCACACAGGCCCGCGGGCGAATCCGAATGGCTTGCTGCGCTGAAAGCGAGCCACGTCGTAGGTCATGAGCGGTTACCCTTATTCTCAACCGCCGGCTCCGCCAAGGGCTGGTAGTGAAAAAGCAAATCCCGTTTGGGAAAGGGTTTGCATAAGGTAGCTGACCTTGCATCGTGCCTCGCCATAACTCCGCCTCCAGGTTTTGGAGAGAGCATAAGTGCAGAGTCTTACGAGTCACGATGACACTTTCGGCAGGCACATAAATTTAGCACCTGGTCCGACGGCCGCTGCCATGGGCTCTACCACCATCACCATATTGCAATTAGCGCGTGCGAGATATGGGTTTCGTGGGTTTAGGGTCTTCAGGATTTATTTCTCTGTTCCTTCGTCACCCAGCGGCGGCTGCGGCGAGCCTCTTGCGCCCGTGTGATTTGTGCACGCTATGGCCGCGCGAAGCCCGCTCGGCCGGTTGATGCAGGACGTCGAAAGCGTGTGGAGCAAGCAAGGGAGATGGAAATGCTCCGAGCCATTGTCTTCGAGGGCAAACTTTGCTGCAGCCATCGAGGTCCATCGTCGAACAGAGCACACTGAGAGAGCCCTGGCAGAACCGCCGGTGCGTCAGACAGCAGTGACCTCGTGTCCATCCCTTTGCCCAAAAAGCAACGCAGGAGCCGTCAGTGGCAGTGGCGACCAAGTTCCATGCATACGAAGACACCACCAGCGCTAAACGAGGCCTAGCAGCTACGCTATCCGCACAGCCTAGCACGTGAAATTATGCCCTCCGTCATGCCAGCTATGCATCTGAAAAATTCAACACCGAATTCCATTGTGCTATGCCAAGCATATCGTCAGCCCAGACTGCCTGAAATCTGGCCTTTTGGATGCTTTGCGTATTGCGCCAATGGAGAGTTGGCAAGGCAACAAGATTACTGCCACCCTCAGTGGAGAGGTTTGAATTGTTGCCTGCTCAATGGTTTTACGCGTTCAACTGCATAACTTTTGTTGAGCAGCACAGCCTATCATCCCCCGTCGCTTCAATCAATATATTTTGCACGTGAATCATCTGATCATTTCACTATAGACTCCATACGCCGTCGAATGTGTCACATCCCGTGGTATTTCAGCCAACTACCTAGGATAGAGAAAAGCGCCATGCAGCAGTTGAATCGTCACGCCGAACTTTTTGAGACCACCATCTAGTTCATCTGCCTGATCAGGGCATTGATGTGGTCCTCACGGTTACCTAAGTCTCCACCCTCGACAAAGTGTTTGAACTTCCTTGTGCGGAATCCGCCAGTAGGGTTGCTCAGCTTGAAGGGCCAGAGAAAGTTGCTGGCCTGCTTGAAGTTGGGTCCGACAGTGAAGATCTCGTGAATCAAGTCTTCCATGCAGACAATGCCGTACTTGCCCAACTGCTCCTCAATGAGGGCGTTCTCGGTAAGAGGGATGCGTTGCTTGTCGATCTTGCCATAGCCACGCTTGTAGATGAGTTCACGAACAGACTTAAGGTTAGGATAGCCGTAGGCAATGAAGGGCTCGACTATCTTCAACATCTCCGAGGTGGCCTTAGTCAAGCGCACAAAGACGCCGTTGTTGATCTGGAGAAGACGGAGGAGCTGAAGAGTCTTGCGCTTCTTGGGGTCAATCTTGTTGATACTATCGTGAATTTGTTAGCATGTGCCTTGCGAGCACCATGGCCTGATTTGAACATACCCCTTGATACGGACAACGAAGACCAATTTTGGCTCAGCCGGGACGTAGTATGAACCCTCCTGCTTCGCAACACGGGACAACCGGATCTTCTCGCGCTCTGCATCACGGTACTCCTTGACGTAGGATTCGGCGCGCTTGAAGATGACCTTGCGCTTCTCCTTGTTTGCCTGCAAGAGTAATAGTTAGCAGGACCCAAGCGAATAGAGCCATGCCAAAACAGCTTGATGAGGTTGAAAATTCAGTCCCGAAAGATGGTTAACAAAGACGACAGCATCGACCCTAGAGTCTAGTCGGCGTAATTGGTTGATATCATCACTACAATCTTCCTCCCAAACATATCTGACATGAAATATGTGTACCCACCTGTCGCTTCTTCTGGAGCTCAGTAGCACGCGCTTCGCGCTCCTTCTCCTGGCTCTTGCGCTTCTTCAAAAGCGTCTCGGGGACGAGAATATCATTATGAGTCGGCACGCTCCTATAATACCCAAGAAGTCATGTCAGAATGGTCCGATGAACACGAAACGTGTGTATATTCCGAGGAGAGAACTGCAGCTAAGTGCGGCATTCTCAACTGGAGACGAACTCGATGATGTAAATTAATCGATGAGAAGGGTCAATGTTATATGAGAAGCTGCAGCGCAGATTCTCCAGCAATTGAATTTTTCTCAAACGACAAGACCTTAGACAAGATGTCTGAGAAGTGCACGCAGCCATTACAAGGCATGCGGCAAATTGATTTAAGAGAGAAGAGAGTCTTCAACCCTAAGACCCCGAACTCATATTCTGACAAGGCAAGCATTGAGGCTTGCTCTTGAGAGGACTGAGAACCAGGAAGAATCGAGCTGGTGCTAGCAAGCAACTATTCCAGCGAGGACCGCAACCATCTGAACTCTCATCTCGGGTATCAGCGAAAGGACATGTGAAGGATCACGTACGTCTTGGGAGCCATTGTGGAGGACTGGTTGATGCTGCGGTGTTAGTCGGCGGTGGTTGAAACAGGAGGTTTTGTAAATGTCCAATTTCTCGTGTGCTTCGGCTGTGCGGGTTTTTCCGTGCCAAAAGCCCGTGCACCAACATCGGCGTCAGTGAAGCTCTTCCCCCCAACCCTCTTGACCAGAGAAGTTCAGTTCTCTCTACTGATTTCTCATATTCTCACAGCGGATATCTTGTAAGATTGCGGCTATCTTACCTTTGATATGTCCTCCAATCGCCGCGGTGTCGGCTTAAGCGCCTTCACCCGTAACCACATTAGTACTGCACAATATGCCTCTCACGGCAATGCGCTGCGTAGCGCTCAATCCGACTCCCTGCAGACCCAGCTCTCCGTCTTCCAGTCGCTACTGCACCAGTTTAGCATCACACACGCTAAAGACATACGCTCGAACCCTACATTCCGCGCTGAGTTCGCCCGCATGTGCAATGCCATCGGTGTTAACCCACTCGCCTCATCCAACGCTGGGGGAGGAAAGGCGGAGTCTGGGGGTAGTTTCTGGGCTCAAATGTTAGGCGGTAGTGTCAACGACTTCTACTTCGAGCTCGCAGTTCGCGTTGTTGAAGTGTGTCGGGATACACGTGCCGAGAATGGGGGCATGATTGCTGTAGCAGAGGTGCGGCAGCGTGTACAGAAGGGGAAGGGTATCGGAGGGGGCATGGAGGTTTCGGAGTATGTAGACCTAGTCCTCTTGTCACAATTCGAACGCATGGTTCAACCTATACATATGTTTTCGAGAATGGTAGAATAAATGCTGATATGCTATAGTGATGACGTCCTCCGCGCTGTCGACTCCCTCCATCCTTTAGGCTCTGGCTTCACAATCACGAAGCTAGGTCATAACCAGATGATTCGATCGGTCCCGAAAGAACTCAATATAGACCAATCTACTGTTCTCGAAGCGATCCAAGTGCTGGGCTACGTAACCATCTCAATGCTGCAAATAAATTTATCTTGGGAGCGGGCTCGGTCAATAGCTGCCATAGACGACCTAATAGCCGATTCACTAGTCTGGGTGGATAAACAGGCTGAAGAGACCGAATACTGGTCGCCAACATTTATCCATGACACAGGTGGACAGTAGAAAGTTTATGGTATTGGAATATTGGAGGATTGAGTGTTTTGGGATACGATTCCATTTTTGTGCTCTACTCATGATTCCTCAATGATACCCACATAGCAAGCATAGACATAATCTTCCCGACTCACCCGCCGTTAGCAAACTAAATGCAAACTCCAATGCAAGATGAAAAGAAGTGAAAGAGGGAAGAAGAATTACTCTATGCCTGGATGGCTCTCCCCAAAGCGCCGCCAGTGAACTGCTGACCACCTGGCCTACCCCCCTGCCCACCGCCCCTCCCTGGTCCACGACCACCGCGTTGGCCTCCACGTCCGCCACGACCAGCACGACCGCCTTGACCACCTTGGCGTTCGAAGGCGTTTGCGGTGCCTTGTGTTCGCTGTTCAAGTGTCTTCTCATTCGCCTCGATGAGTCCACTGGCTTTGTCGCTCAGGCTGAGAGCAAGACTCTGAAGTCTGGACAGCTCGACTCCCTTTCGGAAGATTATCGCACTATTGACCTGGTCAAGAGCGGCGGCAAGCTCTTCGTGTGAGATCATCTTGCTGACGACAGCTGAGACCTTACGTTCCGGTAGCTCGAACATTGACGCCAAGGTAGCGATAGATAGGGTATCATAGAACGGCGCGTAGGTGAAGAGGTATGTTCGTAGGCCTTCTTCCTGGATCTGAGCGGACAGCATCTCCTTAATCTTTGATGAGTTGGCCATGAGATCCCAGATCTTGATCGAATTGATAAAGTCAGCAGACTTCCTCCACTCGCCCGCAGCTAATGCCTTGGATGCTTGCATAACGTGGTCGCGGGTGTTTTCTGGGGGTCCTGTGAAGATTTGACGCTCGTGATACTCTAAAAGGCGACGGTAGGTCTTGCTAATGACTCTCTTCTTGATATCTGGAGAAGAGCCGATCTGCGCAAGGAGAGGGATCTCGAGGAGCATAGAGCACGTGAGGTACACGCATTCCAGTAATTCGAGATTGATGTGCATATGGAATGGCAGTTGTCGTTGCCGCTCTAGCCGTTCCTGCTCAGGTGAAATCTGGGAGTATCGCTGCATCTGAAGTCCCTGGGCGAGAAGTTCCTTTTGCCTATTACTGCCGCAAATCTCTTGGAGAGAATTCTGTGCCTCGTAAACGAGTCCAGCCCTGAAAGCACAAAGACCAACTTGGACCAGAGCACGGTTGAAGAGAATCTGGGTGTTGACGTCGAAGTTGCTGATTGTCTCCTGAAGATGAGACATCAACATCATATCGCGCGCCTTGTAGTAGTGATCGTGAAGTGCCAAGAAGTAGACTTGGCACAACATTGCCCTAGCCCTAATGATGCCCTCGCTGTTCTGGAAGAGATACGTGCAAAGGGTCTGGACGAGAGAGGCGGTGTCGTTAGAGATCTCACGAGGAGTGATAGCAGAGTCAAGACCGGACGGGATCGCTTTCCATGTGTTGGACTCGAGGATTGTTACAACTTGAGATGGCTAGAGAACATGTTAGCGGCCTGTGGATTTTGAACATAGCTATACATACTTTGAAATAAACATGCTCCAATCGGCGCATAACCACACGATTTAGGCCTTCTTGCGACTGATCGAGCTTCGGGTTCTCCTTCAGCCTTTCCACATAAACAAGAGCGCGGACAATGCTCGTATACAAGGCACCCTCATCAGTTAGCCGCTCAACATATTCTGCTGTGTGTGGGTCAATGTGCTGTAGAGACCTGGTAAGTTCGTCGTCCAACCTCTCCACAAATGAGACAACGCTTCCAGGAATGCGGAATATTTGGTCAGGAGCAATAGGCGGCAACTTCTCATCGTCTTCCCACTCCTCTGCATTTTCAATCACAACAATCTCCTGTGTGGATTCGAGGATTTCGAGGAGCTCCGAGAATTCATGCTCGGCCCTTGATATTCATTAGCAACCAATCCTCAAATGATCGTGTCAGGGACTCACAATTTCCATTGCTCTTGAGACATTTGGCTTCCTGTCCCAGAGGTCAAGTCGAAACGGGTTGAAATCAATGTAAGCAGCACCCTAATCTTTTGGTAATCGTTGACAGCAACATCACGGAGCCTCTCCATGACTCGTATCTGCTCTAGACGATCCGTGTTTTTTCTGCCTCTGGCCTCGACGATTGTGCGGAGATGCTTGAGAATGCTCTCGGGTGTATACTGCATAGCCTTGCCACCAGCGCCGACCATCGTGAAGCCTTCATCATCAGCACCTAGGATAGCCTCACCGTTGCTCGGTGGTGGTCTAGGCGGTCTCCCGATCGGAGGCCGAACTACCTCAACAATCTCTTCGTGCATAAAGCCTTCCTTGTCCTCACGATACAAGTCGATGTCTTTGGCGTAGTCTTTGTTGTTTTTCCGGATGCGCTGACGAACAGCGTTGAGACCTCGAGTGTTGATCGCATTCATCTTCTTTGGGGAAACCTTCTGTTTCTCGATTGTCTCCAGCATGACTGTTTCAAGGTCCGCAATAGCTTTGATGTATAGTTTCGGAGTCTTGCCATCGTTCTGCTTGATAAGCGCTGGTATCTGGCGGTTCAACTTGTCGAATTCTGTTTGTAACTGTCAGACTGTTCTAAGTACCATGTGTTCTAAACTTGCCTGAAGAAATAACGGCCCAGTCGTTAATTTTCTCCGCATTCTCAATAAGTCGTATAGTTCCCTCAAGTTCCTCATACCGTTTGTCCTTCGCACTCTTGACCACCGTCACCCGTTCCTCGTCTTCACTCTCTTCTTCATCTGATGCTTCTTTCAAGAATTTGCTAGCTCCCGTCTTCCCCTCCTCCTCGTCGCTCTCATCTTCCTCACTCTCATCTTCGCTTTCCTGTTCCTCTGACTCTTCTTCTGATTGTTCTTCCTCTTCGCTGTAGAGTTCCTCCTCAGAGGAGCTCTCGCTAGAGCTGTCGCTAGCAGTGAAAAATCGAGACATATTCACTCCTGTGGTGGGCTGTGCATGTGGACGAACAGGGTCTGAGTACCACGAGAGGGCGTTGTCTTGTCACGGGCAATATTTTGATATGGAGGGGCGTCAACTGCAAGTGTGCGCAAGCGAATCCACACACTAAATTATTTTCAGGTCTTGGCATCCATTCACGTTCTAAGGTACCAACGAAATGCCAACCCCTAATAGGCTGGAAATTGTAGAGCTCACCACTGTGCCAAAAAAGTCATTTTATAGGGTATGGTAAGACATATTTTTATGTGAAGCTAGAATACAATTGTGTCATGCTCGGGTTTTGCCCTCCAGTCACCTAAAAGCTCAGGCCCAATAAACTCCCAAGAACGATAGGCCGTGACCTTGGCCGTCAACGCAAACATAAGCAGTTGCGGAGATACCCAGTGATGGTCAGAATGTTATGGCTGTAGACAGTCTCTCCACAGCCGTGCAAAGGTGAAGGCGCAACTTGCCGCGAGTCACGCTTCGGCGTGCTCGTGAGTCAGGCGGAGCTGGTTGAAAACTACCCAGGCACAGCCCTTCCGTTCGCTCTGCACACAGGTGGTGCTGATGCTGGCCGAAGAATGCGTGCCTGCTATGCTGGCATGATAGACGGTAAACTGTTCGTCCGTTAAATAAGGATGCTGAGACGCAGGTTGAAAATCCGGGAATATCCGAGACCCTCTACGCCATGTATAATTTTGACGATCCCGGTCGGTGGAATGCCAGTCGCTGAAATAGAATGCTTCAATCTTGAAATACCCTTCACTGCCAGTGGGTCTGATTCATGAATCCTTCCTCTAGGGTGCGGTCCTCTAGAGTCCTGATGAAATCGCGATTGCGCTGATTTGCACCAGCTCGACTCCCTCGTCTCCTGGCGCTGCCTGCAGAAACATCTGGAGCACCATCCGGCGGCGGAGGATAGTATGCCGGACTTGGCTGCAGCCGAATCGGAGCGTTTGGATCTAGATGACTGATTACTCGTTGTAGCGCAGGCGGAATCCCACTTTGCTGCTGATCCATGGTAGATGCTCGTTGTCGCCCTGCCCTCGTCGTCGCTTGGGCGTAAAGGTTGGGCTGCGCGTTGTATCGAGGAGCCTGGCCTTGCTGCATCATTCCCATTTGCTGTCCGTAACCAGGTTGCGCAGGGTATGGTGGGGGAGCCCCTTGATGATTTGGGCCATACATGTTGTTGTAGATGTTCGGGGCTTGCCCGTGCGGACTCTGTTGCGCATACTGGTTCATCTGCATATTAGCGTACGCAGCACTTTGTGCTTGGGCCTGAGCTTGAGCTTGAGCAGCTTGTTGTGCTCTCTGTTTGCTCAGAGCTTCCGCCCGTTGCTGCTCTTGAACACCGGGTGCAGGAGACCGGCTGGAACCTGATCGTAACGTCATGGGTGGTACAAACGGCCCAGTGAACTTTGCTTGGGTAATGAAAGGGTGTAGTTTGGCTTGGTTTGGCGTCCATCTCTCCAGAGGATTAAGATTTAGTAGTCCTTGAGCGAAGTCGATGAAAGATGTTCTGTTTGCCATTTCTACAATGTGTTAGTGATGCCACCACACTTGATTGTTTCTTACTGACCTCGCTCAATTTCGGCAGGTTTCATGTTCTTCCTTGGCATTGGATAATTTTTTATGATATCCGGCAAAGTCGTTGCGGAAAAGTACTTCTTGCTTGGCTGTTCCTTTGATCCGTGCTCCCGCGAGTATTGCTCCATGCTCTTCAACCGGTACGTTCGCCTACCGAAGTCATCATGCACTTTCTCGAAGAACTCGCCGGATTGTTTCCCCATTTCTAACATCCAGGTTGGAGGTAGCCCAAGCATTTCAGTTATTCGAGAGACTTGATTGTACTCCGATGAACCAGGGAATAGCGGCAATCCAAGGAAAAGCTCCACAACAATGCATCCCAGTGACCACATATCAATTGCCGCAGAGTACCTTTAAATAATAGTTAGTAAAAATCCTCGAATTTTGGCGAGTTCCTTACGGTAGACCAAGTAAAACCTCAGGAGACCGATAAAATCTCGATTGGATGTAAGTGTAGACCGTTTGCCTCTCGTCACAGGCTGAACCAAAATCAATGATTTTAATAATAGGACTCTCAAGACTGGAGAAGATATTAGTGACACTGTCGGACATATACAAGCCGCTATTAACCTACTTCTTGAGCAATATATTCTCCGGCTTGAGATCGCAGTGAATCAATTTTGCCTTTCCAAGTAAAGCGAGTCCATTGATTAATTGCTGAGCAAAGACTCGCACCAAGGTTGTGCTCAGCCCACGGAATTGATTTTGCTTTATCAGCTCGTACAGGTTGACGCTCAATAACTCGAAGACCAGGCACAAGTGCTGCCTATGGATGAACGTGTCTTTCAGCCGTAAGAGATGGTGGTCATCGTTCTTGTCCATTTGTTTGTTCAACTGTCACAGGTGAGAAGAGACCTTTGGTGCAAGTATATCGGTACAGCGCTTACTAGATCGAGTACAGAAACTTCCATCATGCTTTGGTTGAAATAAGCAGTCCGGTTTTTGACAACTTTGACGGCAACCACTTCCTGAGTTTTAAGGTTTTGGCATTTCACTACCTGCCCAAATGTGCCCTGACCAAGGACGTCCAATATAAGATATCGGTTCCTACGACACCCACGTTAGCTCCATCCTTCATCTAATTGTGTCCTATGAACATACTTGTGCCCTGATTCTTCAGACCCCAATATATCATTAACGTAGAGTATGTAGTCGCTGTCCTCGTTGTCGTATCCATCATTCTTAACCCCCTTGCTAGGCTTGGTGAGGACTCTCCGCGGGTTCCGTGACGATTCATACTTGAAGCTAGGATTACATATCCTATACGTTGAGGGCAGATGGGTTGTCAACGCTTGTAAAGGCTGCGGTCACACAAAGTTAGAAACCCTACAGGTCGAGCATATTGGGTTTACTCACGCTTATAAAACCACCCTCTGGGTTTGCTCTCCGGAAAGGGGGCTGTAAATTGACTTTAGGGTTCAGTTCTGTAACGTTATTGCACTTAGTGAACTTTGGAACAGAACCTCGACCCATTGAAGGCAGCTGTTGAGGGTTTGGGTTAGTGGTTCTAGGTGACCTCGCCTCCCTGTTGTAGACGGCGTTAAGTTGTGCGCTTGCAGATTGTGGGTAGTAACTCTCCGGATTCATATTGGACTGAATTGGCGGAAGTTGAGGAGCATGTGGACGTGAGGCTGCATCGGTGTGTTTTAATTAGCAAATATGAAACTTCAAAGGCTCGCACATAGATCTTACCAGGAGGAGAGTAATAGCTCTGCGGAGGGGATATGTAAGGGTTAGAACGGGTTGGCGATTGTCTGTTGCTTTGGGTTTGTGGAGTGAAGCTAGTGTAGGTGTTTTGAGATTGTTGTTGGGGGCTTGCACCGTAGGGTGAGGTGGGTGAAAGATTCATGGGAGAGTAGCGTCGTGCCGCTGCAGACTCTTCCTGCTGGACAAATTGCTGGGAGTGCCTGTGTTGGTGGTTTGCTCGTGAGGCGTATTTTGGTTTATTGTACGGGTCGGCATCCTCCATAGGCACGTCACCATCGCCATCACCGTTATACTCCGAAACCCGACCCTGCGGTCCTGCTGGTGACGCCAAGGCCATGGATGCAGTCCGTGACGGCATGGTAGGAGATGTGAAGGTTTCCTGCTTAGCTGTAGCGGGAACGTTGGGATCTCTCTGTGAATGTTGCGGCGTTGCTAGGGCATGAGGGGCGTACCGCGGCTGGCGGTTGGAAACCGAGCTGTCGACGTAAGGAGACCACGGCTGGTCCATAATGATAGGCAGAGAATCGTAAAAGAAGGTCGGGACGAAGTAGGATGTAGGTACACAGCCGATTCAGCTGGTTACGCCGGCTAATTCGTGGGGCGCATGCCGAATCCGCGGCGCCGTGTGAGGGAGAGTCCTCTAGCAAGAATGCTGCTGTCTGGTGTCGGCAGAGCTCTGATAGAACAGCCAACTTCGCAAGACACGTGGTGGGTGCAGAAGCGTCAATTTTGTAGCCTCGCCCAAGTACGACACGATAAGTGGGTTGGGATGCTCTGGCGGCTGGTGGAGCGGAGGGGCTACCTCATGGACGAGGAGGCTGCGATGACCGCGATGGGCCTCGAAAGAGAGTCGTATTGCCGGCGTGAGCAGCGGGAAGAGGGCTTGCGCTGCAAAAGACTGCAGCGGGCGCGCGTGCTGGGCGGGTTTGCCAAAAAAAAGTATCAGAAGTCAGAGACGGGCTGGCTGAGAAGTGGTGCGTTGTATGGGATGGGCAGCAGTAGTGCGGCTAGCGACTTTCGACGAAGCCCCAGGGCCCCTCGAGCTGCAACTCAGGCACCACGACAGCTTCATGCCCGAAACCTCGAGCCCGCTACTATATATACATAATACATATACATATACATGTATTTAATATACCTCCAAGATACGTCTTGTCACTCTTGCGTGTCCAGGAGAAGCCTGCAGCACATAGTAATTTGCATCGAGTCTGGCAATCATACATCATACACTGGCGGCGCTATCAGACACGAGTACAACAACACGCGGCTCCTCCTGGCAGGATCTATCATAGTTGGGCGCCTCTGCGGCACTCCCGCTGCAGGATAGGTGGCTTCTCGCCATGATGCATTTATTTGTAGTGTCTCAAGAACCTCTATTCTCCCCCATTGCTTTTACGTCGACGACAACCCTATACACTTTCGGTATCACTGCGTTTAGGTATTGCCGAAGTAGAAGGTCGCATCAACGAATAGGCCTCTTCCGGCTGATGGTGGACTTGTTTGATATGGCCAAGCCGTTTTGGCACAGGTCCTCGATTCTGCCTTGAAACAACCTACTTCATACGAGGCCCGTGTTGCAGCTCTGCAATCCTTCACTTCCGCCTGTGCACCCCTGAATATAAACTATCCATTGGTTGTAGGCCTTTCAGTAATAAACAAACCATTTCCGACTGGGCTCTTATTTGATGGCCTCGTGAAATATTAAATGTTGCAATCACGCAATAGAACAACCAATCGGAGATTTTTGGATTGCAAATTACTACAACACCCCTTCATCGATACTAACATGCTCCCTCTTTGTTAAAATGGAAGCTGACTGTCTCGAGGCAAACTTAAATTGGGGACCATTACCTATCCCGGCCCGAAGAAGTATATTCCGAGAATCTAAATCTAAATCACTTCTGAAGGCAAAATCTATTGCTCACAGCGAGTGGATTCCGTCGAATCGAAGTAGCACAGCTGTCCAGAATAATTAAGAGCATTTGTGCAAGCCCGGAGAAGGAGTATTACAAGAATTTAGAGGAAGCAAAGACGATTGCTTTAATGGTGCGTTACTCGAAGCAATTACAGTCTCCACCTACAGAGATTGATCTTAATTCCTCTAGGCAGTTTAGGTCGACTATATTAAAGTATTTATACTTCTGTCTACTCATTTCTTTCCATAATTATAGTTAATCTATGTTATAGATGTGTTTTCTCGTCAACTACAAGACGGTTGCAATGGCAACTCTCGACATCCGTCCACACTGCCACTTCCATCTTGAGAGCTTTGTTAACGCAAGCGCAGATTAGTGATTTTTTCTCAATCCCCCAATTCCACCTTTCGTGTCTTGATCGAACCCCCCGAATCTCACCAAAACACTATTATTTTCGACTGATCTTTCCTTTTATCAAAATGTGTCGTACACGCAATGTCCAGACCCTAGCTGGAGATGAGGATTTTCCGGATGACGACAGAATCCAGCTCCCTCTTTCACTCCAACGCCTTGAGCCCCAGAACAAGCGCTGAGGACCCATCGCTAGCTGTGGCGATCACGGGATCCGAATCCAACTCTCCCCTTGAAGAATGGCGCCAAAGGCGCCACGAGGGGACAGCAATGCTCCAGTCCCTGTTCTACCAAATTCCTGAGCAGCATCGCAATCTTGTGCTTCCAGTGTATTGGTAGCACCCTAGTTAGAGTCTCGAACGCGCTCTTTTCTAGTTCTATGCTACCGTCCATTTTGGCATCCAAGAAGCGAATCATATCAACCGATTCTGGAAGTACCAAGAGCAAATCTCTAATTCGCGATCTAAATTGGAAGACTTCATAGCGCAACATCTTCCAATCTACGATAAAGTGACAAAGTATTAAAAAAGTTGGAAAAAGCTCTGCTCACTTTACCTGAGGACAGGGCGACAAAGCTAGTGGAGTTGGTGGAATGGCCGGTTTATAGCGAGACGAACTCGCTTTGGTCAGACAGGTGGCGGATCTGTTTCCGCCCAACGTCATTGAGCTAACCGATACTTTAGGTGCTTCGGAACGAGTCGACAACTTGCTAGAGAGTCACAGTGATGGCGTGGACAAAATCGAGGACAAGTTCTTTGCCAGCATGGAGGCCAGAGAGAACAGAGAACCTGTTTTTGGATAAGTCAACTATACCGTAGAGCAATCACATTGTTAGGAATATTTGTTATACCATGGTTGAATAAATCAAGGTTAAAGGGCCTTTCCAAATAACCAGCAAGAAAAGAAAAGGACTCGTGATAAATTAACAAGCTTAAAAACACTGACAGGATCCGCGAAGTAACTCTTGGCAGTAACTTTACTGCCCGAATCTTTTGATTAGCGGCGGCCTAGCAGGCGGCAGGCATGGACAAATAAGTCGTGGCACACCTTTTTTTTGCCCATGCGAAGAACAACTGAGGTTTAACAACCACACTTTGAATAAAATCTTCTAAAGTTTCATATATAAAGCCCATTAGTAGCTTTATACTTAGTATAAATCTTTTAAAATTCTATCTCTTACCAGCTTTTAGAATTTTACGTTAAAGAAGCTGCTTAGTAAGAAAGTTGTGCCACGACTTATTTGTCTATGCCTGGCGGTAAGGGTAGCCAAGGCACTACTCGGGCACCTATTTTACTAGTAAAAGCCATATAAATGTAATATTCACTAATACCCCCCTACCCCTACATAACCCGCAAGCTGCTGCACAATTAAACGAAGGTGTATGTATCTTTATTACCGCTAAAATTAACACTAGCGCGTTAATTAGTCGCTACCCAAGCTCTATATAGTAATGGCTCCCCATGCTCTATACTAAGATTCTTATTTAAAATGGACGCTCCTACCTTAGTTACTTCTGCTGCTATATCCTAAGTAAACTAACTAGTTAAATGGAAGACCTACAAGAAGCTAAGAAACGAAGATGCGATTATAGTAATATAGCGCTTTAATAACTACGCGTTCTCTTAAGGCCGCGAGTGTTAGCGACTCAGTCAATCGAAGCATAAGCACAGCAAAAAGGACGCATGCAAGCCTGTACGATTGGATTGTCTATAAACGAGGATCCAAAGCTAGAGAAAGAAAAGGAGAAGAATAGCAGTGCCGCTTAAGGTTTTATGCGGCCCTTAAGTTACGCAACTGTAACTATTTAAAACTATTAGCAACTGTCTATAACTGTCTGCAACTGTCTATAACTATCTATAACTATCTGCTATAATCCCCCTTTTTCTACTAGCGCCGTAATATTACCCCCCCCCCTCTAAAAAAAGCCTGCCCTTAGGCTTTATATATCTATATTACGTCTATAGGGTATTCTTATCTTTATGCTTAATAGGCAGCTTATTGTTTTTACTATACTAGCATTTTATCTATTTATTAAAGTACTTTAAGGGTATTAGTTATAGAACCTTTTAAGCTTATAGGGACTACCTATAAAGTTCTATATAGGGTACTAAGTGGGATTTAAGTTATATCCTTTCTAACTAATATAATACTTTAGCGTTCCCCTTATAAGTTTATAGGCTAGTATTTCCTTAATTTCCTATTTATTATTACTATTAACTTAAATTAGTAGGGGCGGTTTATTCTTTTATCTAGGTAATAGGTTATTTATAGCCTTTTATAGCTTATCTAGTAAGAACTTAGGGTGGACCTTAATTAAATATAGGAGCTTTACTTTATATAAGTTGCCTTTTTTTAAGGACCTTATATAGTTCTGCTATCTAATAGTCTAGCTTATAGCTAGGCCGTTTTATTTTTTAGTTCTTTGTTATAACCTAGACCTTATTACCTATAGTGTCACGGAGCGAGCACAAGCGATGGTAATATATAGCAAAGTAGATATTATTAAGCTATATACATGAACTGCGTAATGAAGTCAAGACGTTGCGTAAGGAGAGAAGGTAAGGAAACGGGGAGAAAGGGTATATATCATTAGTTTCATTACTTGGTCAACACGTGCACGGAGCAGGATAGGATTCAAGGAGCGGTCCTGGCAGAACTTAGCAGGATTTATTAGACTTGGCAGAATATAGCAGAATGCGGCAGATTGCTATTAGATTGCCATAGATTGCCGGCAGATTACCATCTTACGGTCGGTCTCTTCTTGCTGCGTTAGTAGAAACAGGTGGACGTGTGTAAGGTGTTACGGAGGTGTCCCATAATAGTACCCCCCCTTTAAACTTAAGCTTCTGCGAGATGGGGCTGTAATAGTTCTAGGTAAAGTTCGTAAAAGTCTTCTGCGGCTTATATAAGTCCTACAAAGTTAACGGGTTCCCATAAGGGCTTAATAAAGCCTCTCCATTTTGTAAGGTATATATATTTGCGTTTCTGTTTGTTATACTTAATGTCGTTAACTCTTTTAACAAGGTACTTATCCTTACCATCCACTTTAACTAGTGGGGGAGGGTCTTAGATCTATCCAGGTAGGGTGTCTAATATAGGGGCAGCAGGGCGGAGGACTGACGTATAGAATATAGGGTGGATTTTAACCGTATCAGGGAGCTTTAGTTAGTAGGTATAAGAAGAGACAACTTTTCCAACCTTATAAGGGCCGGCGTTCTTCTAGTTAAGTTTCTTAGTAGGTCGTTTTATATTCAGATTTCTTACGTCTAGCCAGATAAAGTCACTAATTTAGTAAGCTAGTGCTAGGGTTTGGTTCTTATTTACTACAGCTTTATAGACAGACTGGGCCCATGTCATTTTATTAGTAAGAAACTCTTATAGTTCTTCTATCTTCTTTACAAATTCGTTTGCTTTTGCAACTTATAAGGCCTAATAAGCTAGGCGAGGAATATTACTAAAGGGTTTAAAACCCATTCATAGGTGCTGGCCGTAATTAGCCAGGAATAGGGAGACCTTTATAGTTTCTAAGATGGAGTTATTTGTAGTAAATTTGGTAAATATAAGCTAGTCTATCCAGTTATCCTATAAATACGACGTGTATATCCGAATATACTATTCTATTATAGTATTTACACGTTCCATTTAACCATCCATTTCCGGGTAATATGCTGTAGATAACAGTGCTTTAATACAGAGTCGGGTAGTTAGTTCTTCCTAAAACGCCAAGATAAACTAGCAGCCTCTATTAGAGACAATTGTTTTAGGGAGTCCGTAGAGTTTCTATATATAATCCAGGAACAGTCGGGCAACGGCAGGTGTTAATATATTAGGGCAGGCAATTAAGTGTCTTATCTTAAATAGTTGATCTATAACTACCATAATATTCATGCATTCTTTACTTATAGGGAGATTAACAACAAAGTTAATTAAGATATCCTTCCATCTTTGGTCCGGAATAGGTAGTGGCTTTAAAAAGCCGTTGTACGTCTTATGCAAAGCTTTGGCTTGTTAGCAGGTATAATAGCTAGAGACGTACCTTCGTATTATATTATATATGTTTGGCTAGTAGTATTCTTATTAGAGCAGTTTTAGGGGTTTTCCTTAGCCTAGGTGGCCGGCTACTGGTAGGTTGTATACGTGTTTAAGGAGCTTAAGCTTAAGTTTATTATAATTAGGGACAACTAGGCGGTTCTAGTAGTATAAGTAGTTTCTACGGACTTCGCATTTACTTAGAGAAACCTTTTTAGAGCGTCTAACGCTGTCTCAAATTAGCTTAAGCGTCTCTTAGATAAATTTATCGTTTAGATATTTGTTAACTATAATCTGTTTAATAGTTTAATTGGTTATTTTAAGGGCGTGTACTATAAGATCTTTAACAGGGGGATTAAATAGCTTAGGGCGGAGCAGAGTCTAATTATGGTAAGAGCGCGCTTCTTCTTAAGCTAGTGCGTCCTGTAAACGTTAGGTTAGGGCATTAGGCTTCTAGCCTTAAACGCCTAGGCGGTATGTAATTAAGAATTGGAATTAGGACAGATATTCTAACCAGCGGGCTTAATAGTAGCTCAGCTGTTTTATAGTTGTGAAGTACTGTAGGTTCTTATAGTTGCTAAGAACTTTAATTAGGAATCCAGTTCCTTCTAGTTCTAGTTACCATTGCTTAAAGCATCTAATAATTGCTAGCAATTCCTTATTATAGATCTTATAATTATATTTGGCTAGGCTTAGTTATTTCGAGAAGTATACTATAGGGTGCAATACTCCTTCCTTATTATATTAAGATAGAATGCCTCTAGTAACGTAATTAGATAAGTCAGCTTCTATAACACTTATTTAGTCTAGGTTGAAGTGTTAAAGCATAGGTGCAGTAGTAAATATAACCTTTAGATAAGTAAAGGCCTTCTTACATTCCTTATTAAAGATAAAGGCTTTGTCCTTTTGGGTTAAGGCCATAAAGGGTGAAACTAAGGCGGAGAAGTTATTAATAAACCGTTAGTAGAAGTTAGCGAAGCCTATAAAGGCCCTTACGTCCTTAACGTTCTTAGGTTCTTGCTAGTTTATAATTACTTCGACCTTCTTAGGGTCCATTTATACGCCGTCTATAGAAATAATAAGTCTAAGGTATAGGACTTCCGTTTTATAGAACTCGCATTTATCTATATTTAATTATAGACCAGCTCCGCGCAAGGCTTACAGGATCAGTTTAACATATTTTTAGTATTCAGCCAGATTATTGCTGTATATTAAGATATCGTTGATATAAGCAGTATAAAAGACGTCTAGGTATGGGCGCAGGGTATTATTTACAAAGTATTGGAATAAACTTAGGGCATTTATAAGGCTAAATGGCATTACCAAGTATTCAAATAATCCGTATTAAGTACGAAATATAGTAAGCCATTCGTCTCCTTTTACAATACGGAGGCGGTTAAATGCGTGGATAATATTAAGCTTTGTATAGAAGCGAGCCTTACTTAATCGGTTTAGTGTCTCTTAGATTAATAGGATTGGGTATCGGTTCTTAACAGTAACAGTGTTAAGGGCTTAGTAGTTTATATAGAAGCGTAGACCGCCGCTAGGTTTCTTAACAAAGATTACTAGTACGGCTATAGGTAATAAACTTGCTCTAATAAAACCCTTATCCAGATGTTCGTCTAAGTACTTCCATAGTACTTAGAGTTCGTTTCGGGACATCCCATATAAGGGTCTAAATCCAGGATGTTTTCCTTCTTTAACTACAATCTTATAATTATATGGACGGCGTTCCAGTAGCTTGTTGGCTTCCTTTCGTAAGAATACATCTAAATAATTATAGTACTCTACTGGTACCTTTGTGGTGGGGTTAGTGTGCTTCTTTAGTGCTAAGGCCTTCTTAATATCAGCCATTGTAATAGCGAAGATTATATGTTCTAGTTTCCTAGCAAGTCGTGCTAGCGGAGTAGCTCTAATTATATAAATATCTAAGGTGTTAAGCAAGCTTAGATTATTCTTAGTTTCTTATATAGTTTCTTGTTTAGGTTTAGGTTCAGTATTAGTTACGGAGTTAGTATTAGATTTAGGTTTGGGTTCTTTAAGTATCCTTTTTATAGTAGAATACCAGTTCTTCTGGTACTTTTATATATTAAGCTTAAGCTTCTGCTTGGTTCCAGGTATAGCAGTTAGAGTCAGTTTGTGTAGTCATACATTATTTTCAGGTTCTTAGTGGTCGTCGGTGGAAGTCTTACGTTAGTGGAATTCGGTGGAATTCTCTGGTAGGTAGAATCGGGTGGACTTTTTAGGTATAGGGTAGATATCAGTGGAAATTTTAGACTGGTAGATCTTAATAGATTTTCTAGATTTCGGTTTAGGGTCTAAGCAGCGAGTTATAAGGCACTTCTGCTTACAGCGGGAGGCAGTAAATAGAAGCTTAAGGTTATCCCAATTAATGGTTACCTTATATAGCTTTATCTAGGGTTATCTGAGGATTACTAGGTGACCTAGGGTAGTTATAAAGAGCTTAATTAATTCTTTATAGTTTAGGTATTAGAGTCTTAGGGCCGCTATATAAGTAATACGGCCCAAGACAGTGCGTTTACCATTAAATCCAAATACGTTAATATGCCAGTTAAGGGGTATTAGGGTAAACCTATTATCTTACGCGAAGATCTTATTAATAAATCCTATACCGCTAGCTCCTGTGTTAATTAGGACTTAAGCATTAGCCTATTAACCTTTCTACCAAAGACAGCAGTTAACGGTTATACTATAATCCTAAGAGTCAGGTTTTATAATATCTAATGCATTTAACAAAATCCTATAATATAGCTATCCCGGAGAGCGACTTAACTCCAGGACGTGCCTTTTAGTAGCAAGCGGGAAGGGGTTCCTATAGAATATCGGTTATAACTTTGTCCTCGTAAGTAGTGCTTACTAGACGTAGGGCTGGAGCTAGGTAAAGATTAGGGATAGTAACTAGAAGATCAATGTGGTGAACAGTTATTAGTGTTGGCCGTTTGTAAGTTATATTAGGGTATGGGGACGGAGTAGTATTTTAAGATATATTCCTTGCTTCCGCATTTAAAGCAAAGGCCTAGCTTAATGCGTTATTTTTATTTGGGGGACCCTAGTGGAGCGTATCCTAGGGTCCCTGTGTCAATATCCATAGCGTTGGGGTGTTTAGGCTGAGACAATAACTTAGTAGATATTTACGGGGCTGTTATATTATATTAAGGAGTGGACTTTGGTGTTAGGCGTAGTATATTATTGTACCATTTATTAATGACGTTTGCGCAGGCGTTGAGAGCTCCCGGTAGGTCTACACCTATTAAGGAGGTTTTTAGTTTAGGGCTTAGGGACTTAATAAGGCTGTTAACCAGTGCGGAGTTATTCCAGCCTGTTTCCTTTACGTAACAGTTGAATTTAGAGAAGTATACTAGGAAACTTTTTATTTCTTAAGTTATATGGTTTATCTTCCTCTAAGCGGTAGCTTGACGGTTTAGGTCACCATATATGGCTTTAAGTAGTACAACTAGACTTTATACTAAGTTTGGTTAAAGGGGTTTAATAAGGTCAGCTACGTCTCCTCCTAGTTAACTTAGGGCGTAGCAGAGTTAGTTAGCTTTAGTTAGGTAGCGGTTAGCATTACCAGTTAGCTTATTTTTAAGCTAGCTTAGGAATGATCGGAGTTCTTGTTGTTTACTAGTGAATATTGGAGGGTCTAGTAGTCGTTCAGATCGTTACGGTGCAGTAGTCGGTTTGGGATGAATAGTTACTATAGGTTCAGGACTCTCGTCCCACGTGTTTATCTCCGAAGAAGGCGTTCGGTCTTAGGGCCCTAGTATAGGTATCCTAAGGGTGCGAACTTCTTCTTAAAGGTCCTTAATTATTTGCAGGTGTCGTACCTCTTGTTTAGCTTATCGTTAAGTTAAAGTGGCTTGGTTCTATACAAGGGCGTCTATAAAGGACTTCTATATCTCTGCCAATTATTCTCAGAGTGCGGATATAATACCGGCGGCTATCACGGGGGCTTTGGGGTCGTTCTACATTTTAGAGGGTGGTATATAAGGTTAACGCAACGTAGTGTTACGGAGCGAGTATAAGCGATGGTAATATATAGCAAAGTAGATATTATTAAGCTATGTACATAAACTGCGTAATAAAGTTAAGACGTTGCGTAAGGAGAGAAGGTAAGGAAACGGGGAGAAAGGGTATATATCGTTAGTTTCGTTGCTTAGTTAACACGTGCACGGAGCAGGATAGGATTTGAGGAGCGGTCCTGGCAGAACTTAGCAGGATTCGTTGGACTTGGCAGAATATGGCAGAATGCAGCAGATTGCTATCAGATTGCCGTAGATTGCCGGCAGATTGCCGTCTCGCGGTCAGTCTCTTCTTGCTGCGTCGGTGGAAACAGGTGGACGTGTGTAAGGTGTCACGGAGGTGTCCCGTGACATATAGTAAAGTTAGGCTTATGCCTATACTTATTTACCTACTATTCTATTAATTTCTAGGCCTTTTTTAGGTTTATATAGGCTACTTTCTAACCTTCTTTTAAGCGTTTTATATAATACTATACTTCCTTATAAGATAGTTTTTTATATATAGTTTATAGCCCTTCTAGTTTTTCCTAGTTAAAGCTTATATAGGGTAAATACTCTATTTCTAGCTAGATAGATATAAATTCTATAGAGTTATAAGGTAGAATAGCCTAGGCGTAGTTTATTAGAGATAGTAGTTTAGCCTAATTATCCTAAAAGTAGTTAATAAAGGGTTAGAGTCTCTAGTCTAAATACTAGTTTATAATCTCTGTTTAGCCATCTATTTAGGGGTAGTATACTATAGAAAGCTTTAGCTTAATGCCTAGGATTTAGATAAACTTATTTTAAAAAGCTAATATAAACTATAGCCTATAATTAGATATAATAGTATCTAGTAGTCCGTAAATTTAGTAGATATAGTAGATATATAGTAAGGCCGCCTTTTTAGTATTAATATTTTTATAATAAGGGGTTAAGAACGGGCACTTGCTAAAGCGGTTAACTATAACTATAGCTATATTATATCCATTACAGTCTATAGGTAGCTTATAAAAATTTATAGAGATATACTATTAGGGGCGCTTAGGTATTAGGAATAGTTTTAATAGTCCTAGGGTCTTATCTTATAGAATAGTGGACTTATAGTAGTTATTATAGTTTTATATATAGCAATTAATATCTATAACTATTTTAGGCTAGTAGTAATAGTTACTAATAATTTTATAAGTCTTATTTTTTCCTAAGTAGGCCATAAAGACTTAAGTATATACTTTAGTAATAATCTAAGTCTATAAGTGTAACGGAACCTTATAGCAGGAACTACGGTAGGTCCTATTATTAGGTGGGGTATATAGGTAAGAACAAATCAACAATATAATAATAACTGGTGGAGTGGTTGCCCAACAGATTAACTCTAATTATATTCTAAGATTTACTATAAAGAGAGAACTATCTGGGTAGGGACTGTGGTCCTTTAAATATACAACTATACGCCTAAGAAATCCCTTCGCTCCGTGAGGTATGTGTGCTCTATATACTCTATATAGATCACACAGATTATATAGATTATATAGATCACATTACGTAACCTTAGCTACCATTCCTTATTATATAGTTCCACCGGATCTATCCTAAACCGTGCCTATATTAACCAACTAGCTTCCTCTAACTCTTCTCCAAGTAGTCGTAATATTATACTTAAGCTGTTCGTAACACCATCTCCCTCCTCTTTATCTTTATCCCTAAAGATTCCTAACATCTCTAAGTCGTCTACTAGAGGTGTAATATCCGTTTAATTAATTTGGTTAATATCTTTACTTATTATACCTAAAGCTTCTTCTTCTTCTTTAACCCTTTGTTGTACGCATACGGTTTCCTCTATACTATTACTGGGTGAGATAATACCATCTCCATATTCTCGCTGTGTAAAAGAGGGGTTAGTCTACGTTGCGCTAGTGAGCCCTTTATCTCGATAACCGTCCTCTTATTTGGAGTGTACTAAAGCAAACATTTAATTATCCTGCGACGTCCGCTCTATCTCTAACGCTAAGTGTACACATCTTATAACTCTTAACAGTCTTTGGGTTCCCTAAGTAATTTGTTATAGGGTCTTATGTTTAATCTGCTGCTACGAAACTTAATAATAAGCTCTTAGCTTCCCTTGCGGAGCTTTAACGTACTTATGCTACTTATAAGGCGTACTTATCTGCCTTAGCGCGTCTTCTTTGTCTTAAGAAGGTTTATAAGAAGGTTCGTTCTAAGGAGTGGAAACTAGTTTAATAGGGTCTGTCTAAACTAGGTGACGAAAGGACTAGCTCTCTTCCTATAAGGGAAACAACTCTGAGTAGCTTGGCAATTGCTCCTCTTGGGTCCCCCTTAGGTGACTTGTTTTTTAGCAATCCTTCCTTATTAATATTACCTGACCTACTCTCTTTTGATACTCCCGTACCTTTCCTATAGCATTCTCTAGGTTGCTTAGTAGTTCCTAGGTAGTCTTACTATAGCCTATTTACTTTACTTTGTACTATGTTTTGTTATCTACGTCCTTATAACTAATAATCTTTAAAACTTGCTATTTGTCTTCTTTTTGTCCTCTATACGTGTCTGCCTTATAAACTAGTGGCTTAATATCTTTATGTGCTAGTTCTAGCATCGCGATATACTGTATAGGGTAAATCCTTATCTTAGCTAGTAGGTTTAACTTATATATAACTAATAAAATTCCTTGCTTAATTTTAAAAGGTCCTAGTCTAATATGGTCTAACTTCTTGCTTAGTTGTTAACTCTTAAAATTTTTGTGTAGTAGCTATACTTTATCTCCCTCCTTAAGATCTGGTCCCTTAGATCTCTTAATATTATAGTACTTTTTTATCCTTTGCTGTACTAGTTTAGCTGTTTCCGTGAGGTCTATATAAAGATTCATTAATATCTCTATTCTTTGTTTAGCTATACTACTCGTTTTCTTTACTTAATGTGGTAATAACAACGTTCTTAGCTTGTACCCGTAGTTTGCCTTAAATGGTAATGTCCCTATTCCTTCTTATGGTGTTGTATTGTATATAAACTGTGTAACTAGTAATAACGATACCCAATTGTTCTGTACGTGATTAATATAGTGCCTTAGATACTGTTCCAGTGTCTAGTTTAGTCTTTCTGTTTATCTGTCTGTCTGCAGATAATACACTATAGAGGTTACTGCGCGAACCCCTTATTCTGCTAGAAATACTTCCTAAAATACTGCTATAAATCTTAGATCTCTATCCGATATAATCTTATCTAGTGCTCCATATCTTGTGAACACTTCCTTTATATAGATTCTAGCGACATCCTCTGCTAATATATCTTTAGTATATACTATAAAGTATCCCTACTTTGTTAGCTTGTCTACTATTACTAAGATCGCGTTATAATCTTGTCCCGTAATAGGATCTTTTGACTTTAGTAACTTAATAATAAAGTCCTATAATATAACCTCCTATGGTCTTTCTGGTATCTTAACAGGTTATAGCCCTCTATACGGCTTGTGCCTTATTAGTTTGTTTCTTTAGTAATCTAGATATTCCTTTATAACTTGTCTTGCTAGTCCCCAGATTCCTTAAATAATGTACTCTTCTTAAAGTCTTAACACTAAGCCTATAGCTTTATTGTGTCTTTATATTATTCCCTTATAGAATTCCTTAACAAATTCTTCTGCAATAGACTTAGGCATATATATTACTTCTCTATTTTCGTATTGCTTTAAGTCTAGATCCTCTGCCTGTGCTTCTTAGATCTTCTATATCTAATTACTTTCTAATAATTTATGGATCTAACTTTCCTTAGTTGCTGTAATCTTTAGATAATTGTACCTAATTAATCCGTCTTAATCCTTTTGCAATAAAGCTCCTAATAGCTTTTTATTACTTTATAGTTTAGCTTTTCTACTTAGAGCGTCTACTTATGCGTTATCTGTACCCTTAGTATACTGAATTTTGAAATGGTATTCTATAAGCATTTCCGCCTATCTAACCTGTTTTTGGTTGAGTTCCTTTATTGTTAGGAATCCTGTAAGGTTCTTATAGTCTATCTTAATCACAAATGGTTTCTCTATGCCTTGTAAGAATACTCTTTATTCCTTAAGTGCTGCAACTATACCTAATAACTCTTTATTGTAGATGTTATAGTTTAACTCTAGTGGTATTATTTTCTAACTATAGTATGCTACTGGATGCCATGCGTTCTGGTGCTTCTATAGCAAGTATACTCCTAGTGCAAAGTCTAATACGTTTATCTTAATAACTGTTTTTAACTTTGGTTGATAGATCTTGAGGATTGGTTTTTAGGTAAATAATTCTTTAAGTTTCTGGAATAGCTTCTTTTGCTTACTACTCTAAACCTATAGTTCCTCTTTCTTTGTTAACCTTATAAATGGCTTAATATTTTTTAACTACTGTGCTATAAACCTCCTATAGTAGTTACAAAACCCTAGAAATGACCTTAACTGCGTAACGTTCTCTGGTTTATGCTAACTTACTATAGCTTTAACTTTCTTTAGGTCCATGCTGATTTTTCCTAGTTTAATAATAAATCCTATAAAATTGGTTTTCCTTATAAAGAACTCGCATTTTTTAATTGCTACTGGTATCTATTCTTCCTATAGTCTCTTTAAAACCTATTTGATGTGTTCTTTATATTCTTCCTTACTTTCTAAGTAGATAATGATGTTGTTAAGATATACCATAATAAACTCATCTAGGTGTTCTCCTAATACACTATTGATTTGCTTCTAGAACATTACTAGTGCGTTTATAAGCCCGAATTGTATAACTAATGGCTTGTATAGTCCCTCCTTTGACCTAAAGGCTGCCTTTTATTCGTTGCCTTCCTTAATTCTGATCTGATGGTACGCCCACTTTAGATCTATCTTTGTAAAGATCTTTATGTTGCCTATCCTGTCTTGGATTTCGCTAATTAAGGGTAAAGGATACCTATCCTTTCTAGTAATACTGTTTAACTGTCTATAGTCTATATATATCCTAAGTTTTCTGTTTTTCTTTGGGATAAATAGTACTGGATATCCTACTAATAACTATAATAGTCTAATATATCCCTTGTGTAAGTTCTCCTAGATAAACTCCTTAAGCGCTACTAACTCTGTTTTAGTAAGCTTGTAGATTGGAAAGAACTTTAGACTTATTTCCTCTTTTAACTCTATCTTATAGTTCTATGCTGTATATTTTGATAGCTTTTTACTTTCTGGTGACTATAACTTCTTACTATACTTGTGGTATCTCTTTGGTATATAACTTAAGCCTCGCTTAGTCTCTTTATATATTGCTCTGACTTAGTACTATACTAACTTGGTTTACTGTCGCATCTTATATTATTAAGTATCTCTAATATTAACCTAACCTATAACCTAATTAATCTTTAGATTATATTTCTATAACTAAGGCATTCCTAATATTGCCTTGTCCTGTCCTAACAGTAGGATATTAAAAGACATTTTAACTGGTCTTTCTTTAATAGTTAACTGAATAGGTCCTATTTTAAGATTGATAATACCTCCTCTATAGGCTGTTAGCGACTCGGTCAATCGAGGCACGAGCACGGCAAGAGGGTCGCGCAAGCCTATACAATTGGATTGTCTATAAACGAGGATCCAAAGCTAGAGAAAGGAAAGGAGAAGAAGGGCAGCGTCACTCGAAGTCTTATACAATCCTTAGGCCACGTGAGCTCACGTGACTTTACGTCTACCATAACGTCTACTATAATCCACTGTTTTCTACCAGCGCCGTAACATTACCCCCCCCTCCGAAAAAGCCTGCCCTCAGGCTTTGTAGTCCGTATTATACTCATAGGGCGTTCTTATCTTTATGCTCTTCTGGTAGCTTATCGTCTTTATTATGCTAGCATTCCATCCATTCGTCTAGGTATTTTGGCGGTCCAGGTTCGTTAGGGTAACAGCTATAAAAGTCCTAAAGCTTATGGGGGCTACCTATAAAGTTCTATACAGGGTACCAAGTAGGGTCTGGGTTATATCCTTTCCAACTAATATAATACTTTAGCGTTCCCCTTATGAGTTTATAGGCCAGTATTTCTTCAATTTCCCATTCATTGTCGCCATTAACTTAAATTGGTAGGGGCGGTTCATTCTTTTGTCCAGGTAGTGGGTTGTTTATAGCTTTCCGTAGCTTATCTAGCGAGAAGATAGGGTAGACCTTAATTAAATCCAGGAGCTTTACTTTATAGGAGTTGCCTCTCTTTTTAAGGACCTTATATGGTCCTGCTATCTAATAGTCTAGCTTACGGCTAGGCCGTTCTATCTTCTAGTTCTTTGTTATAACCCAGACCTCATTGCCTACGGTAAAGTTAGGCTCACGCCTATGCTTATTTGCCTGCTGTTCCATTAATTTCTGGGCCTTTTCTAGGTTTGTACAGGCTACTTTCTAGGCTTCTTCTAAGCGTTTAGCGTAATGCCGTACTTCCTTATAAGATAGTTTTTCACGTACGGTCTGTGGCCCTTCTAGTCTTTCCCAGTCAAAGCTTATATAGGGTAAATACCCCATTTCTAGCTAGATAGGTGCAAATCCTATAGAGTTATAGGGTAGGGTAGCCTGGGCGTAGTCTATTATAGGTAGTAGTTCGCTCTAGTTGTCTTAAAAGTAATTAATAAAGGGCCAGAGTCTTTGGTCTAAGTATTAATTTATAATCTCCGTCTGACCGTCTGTCTGGGGGTAGTATGCTGTAGAGAGCTTTAGCCTAATACCTAGAATCCGGGTAAACTCATTCCAGAAGGCTAATATAAACTGCGGCTTATAGTCGGACACGATAGTATCTGGTGGTCCGTAAATTCAGTAGACATAGTAGATATACAGTTAGGCCGCCTCTTTAGCATCAATATTCTTGTAACAGGGAATTAAGAACGGGCGCTTACCAAAGCGGTTAACTAGAATTATAACCATATCGTATCCGTCATGGTCTATAGGTAGCTTGTGGAAATCCATAGAGATATACTGCTAGGGGCGTTCTAGTATCAGGAGTGGTTTTAACAGTCCTAGGGTCTTATCTCGTAGAATTATAGACCTACAGCAGTCATTACAGTTCCATATATAGTGGTTAATATCCGTAACCATTCCAGGCCAGTAGTAACGGTCGCCAATAATCTTACAAGTCTTATTTTTTCCTAGGTGGGCCGTAGAGACTTAAGTATGTGCTTTGGCAATAATCTAAGTCCGTAAGTTCTGTTCCTTTGCCACCGCTAGCCATTTATAGTACTTGAGAAGGCCGTTTCCAAGGGACCATGGGCTTGTAGCGTCCTTTATCTTTTTACGGTACTCCTATAGAGAAGGGGCTGTACGGTTTGCCTATAATAGTTCATTAATAAGGTTAAGTTCCGTGGAGTTAATGGGACATATCTTAGCGTCTAAAGGGTCCGTATTTAGTTCTGCCTATATCTGGGGGTTAAGGTGCTCTGGTCGTAGTAGTGTCTGGGTCTATAATAAGATCTTCACGTCTATCTAGTTATCTATGTCCTATTCACGCCTTATAAGAGCGTCCGCATGGTTAGTGGCGCCTGGTCTATACATAATTAGGAAGTTAAACTAAGATAGGATATCTACCCAGCGGGCCTACTAGGCCGTAAGTTCTTTGGTTGTTATAAAGTATTCTAGGGCCTTATAATCCGAAACTACCTAAATAGGCTTAGGAGTACCCTATAACTATATACACCAGTACTAAAAGCTAGAGATAATAGCCAGCATTTCCTTATTATGGATAGGGTAATTTAGCTTAGCATCTATCATAGTCTTTAAGTAGTATGCAATAGGGTGCCATTCTCCGTCCAGTTGCTTCTGGGAAAAGACGCCAGCTATTACGCTATCTAAGGCGTCCGTTTCTAGCATTAAGGGTTGTCCTAGGTGGAAGTAGGCGAGTAAAGAAGCAGAGATCAACCGTTTCTTAAGCTCGTTAAAGGCCTGCCTACACGCAGTATCAAAGTGGAAGGGTCGGTCCTTTTAGGTAAGGCGGTTAAGAGGCCAAGCAACCCTACCGTAATTCTTAATAAAGCGTCGGTAGAAGTTGCAAAAACCTAAGAATAACTATACCCCCTTTATAGTCCGTGGGGGTTCCCACTGGTTAATTACGGCCGTCTTTTCCAGGTCTGCCTTAATTCCGTCCATACTAACAATAAACCCTAGGTACTTTATACGCTTAATACTAAATTCTAATTTCCTAATATTGGCCTAGAGGCCAGCCTCGCGGAGCCGTTATAGGACTTTATAGACATGCTCCTTGTGTTCTAACTCATTCTTAGAGTAGATTATAATGTCATCTAGATAGGCCGTATAGAAGTTATTAAGGTAGTCAAAGAGTATATCGTTTATATATCACTGGTACGTAGCCAGTCCGTTGGTCAGTCCGAAAGGAAGTACTTTATATTTATATGTTCCGTAGCGGGTCTAAAATATAGTAAGATCTTCTAATTTAGGGTTTATTCTAATCTAGTAAAAGACCTAACGGATATTAAGCTTAGTAAAGATCTTAGCTCTACTCATTTGGGTTAAAGTCTCATTAAGTAAAGGTAGTAGGTAGTGGTCCTTGCGGGTTATATTATTTAGTTTGCGGTAGTCTATATAGAAACAAAGTCCTCCATTTAGCTTTTTGGTAAAGAGGATAGGCGAGTTAAAAGGGGCTTAACTAGGCTCAATAAAGCCTTTATTTAGGTTATCAATAAGGTACTGCTTTGTAGCCTATAACTTGGCAGTAGACTGCTAACGAAGGGGGCTATAGCTAAGTGTATTTTCCTTATCTGGCTCAATCTCAATCTTGTAGTTATATGGTCGGTGAGGCGGGAGCATATCCGATACTGCTTTAGAGAACACGTCCTTGAACTTTTGGTGTTAATAGGGTAGTTTCTATTCTACTAGCTCCTTGTCTATAAGCTTACTTTCCCCACTAAGCTGGTTACGGGCTAGGGCTTCCTTGTCTTTAATTATCCAATTAATCTTGTATAAGCTAGTCGTGAAGGTAACAGTATTAGGCCATTTTAAGTTCTAGTAGAACCCTATCGCGCCAATACAGCAGATATCAACTAGTGGGAGGTTTATAGGTTTCTTTACAGATATTCCATGGACCGTATTTTGCGGTTAAGGGCTTATAACCCTCCTTAGCTCCTATTCTATCTTCTAGAGGTTATCTTTCCGGTCTATTTATTTAGTACGGCGTCTGATATTCCTTACTGTTCTTTGCGGCTGTATAGGGCCTAGTCTATCTAGCTGATTACTGGCTTCCTGGGTCCCTAGTGTTGGTAGCATAATATTAGTAGTCTGGGGGCGGTATAGTATACGGACCTGTTGCGGATCAAGCTGTATATCTTTCTTAAAGGCCTAGTCCCTACGCATGGCATCGGCCTGGTAAACGGTGTCTATCTATAGCCGTATAAGATTTTCCATTATAATGCTGATTTCCTTTATAAAAGAAGGTGTTGGGGGTAGGGTTTTGGGCCAGACAAGCCATCTACTCCGTATATCGAGCTGTAAGCCTAGATAGGCTAGCCATTTTCTTCCTAAGATTATATCGTAGCTTCCTAGGTCCGTAATAAGAAAGGGGATATTATACTGCCTTCGTCTGTCTACACGAAGGTGAATCCGCAAGATAGTCATAATAGGTGGTCCTATCCGTCCGTTATACCCGCAAATAGGAATTGGTTTAGGCAGTTCTTTAAGGGGTGCATTTAAAAAGTCAGCCAGCTTTATAGCACACTATATATCTATTAAGGCAAAGGCATTTGCTCCAGAGTCAGCCAAAGCAGAGGTTAAAACTTGATATCTATTGCGGAATAAAGTATAAGGGATAGTGCAGCTTCTTCTACTAACTAGCCAACCCAGATTAATATGTGATATATCACTTCCTTTTAACCCTAGAGAGGAGTCTTGCTCTAGGGTTCCTCTTTTTTTAACTTTATACTATCCTCCTGAATTAACAGGACCTCGTTTGTCTTTGCCGCTGTTAGGCAGTCCTTTGCAAAGTAGTCTTTCTGGCTGCATAAAAAGTAGGCTCCTTGATTGCTAAGGGCCTGTCTATAGGGGTTATTATACGTAGGTTAAGTATTTGCCGGACCCGCCGCGGGGCTAGCTGCATGGCTAGCCGCTGGGTTAACAGCAGGCGGTACAGTTAGTGCTGTAGGGATTGCAGATCTTCCTAGGGCGCTATGGCCCGTTCTTGTAGTACTTGTGTTCTGGTTGGCAGAGCTTCTAGTTTTATACCGCTCGGCACATGCCTTAATTTGGCGGAGGCCCTAGTTAATAGCCAGGCACTGGTCCGTAAGTTCCTTTAGCGTTTATACAGTAGTATAAACCAGCAGCACGGCGCGCTGTAGGTCTAGGGTAAGCTTGTTAAAGAGGTCTAGCATTAAATCTTCCTAGGGGATTTGAGCCTGTCCGGCTAGGTATAGAAAGCGGGTCTAGAAAACTAAAAAGGTCTCTATCGTTTTCATATTAAGGGCTTTATAGTTAAGGCAGGCGTTTTGTATCTTATAGGGGTCCTTATAAATGGAAGACAGGTGGTTAATTATCTCTTCTCTAGAGAGGAAGGGGTCTGCTAAGTCCTAGGCATATCGCGGACGTAAATGCGTCTGTGCGTCCCCGCTAGTACGGCCGAAGACGTAGGCTATTTTAGCTCAGGTAGTAGGGAAGTAGTCCGTATTAACTTTAAGCTTATCTTGTAGTTAAAGCTTCTAATTGTCGAATGTAGGGTCAGTTCCGTCTATAAGCAATAGGGGGTCCGCGACCTTCGCGGACCGCGACAATGCCGATGCTGTACGTTGGGCTAGGGCCTTAAGGACTATAGCAAGTCTATAGGTGTCTGATGACTCCTCGCTAGGTGTAGAGGTGTCTCTGGTTTTAAGCAGCTCTCGAAGCCGTTCGATTTTAGTATTAGCTGCTGCAAGCTCTTCCTAAGGGGTCAGGACGGCGACTATTTCACTATTGGAGGTATTTGCGGGTCCTGCAGCGGCTTTGCCAGCTGCTGTATTTCTTGGCATTATAGTAGGGGTTTTAGGTAATTTCTGGTGTTTGTTTATTTCCTAGGGGTTCTAGTCCGTGCGTGTCCTATTCCTAGGTTTCGCGTTCTGTTTGTATTCTTTTAGTTCTTGGGGGTCTGTCCTGTCCTTGTGGTCCTGGTGATGTCCTTAGGGTCCTATTCTGTGTCCTTATAGATATTTTTAAGTTCCTTCTTAGGAAAGAAGAGTAATGACGAGCTTTGGATAATGTTAGCGACTCGGTCAATTGAGGCACAAGCACGGCAAGAGGGTCGCGCAAGCCTGTATAATTGGATTGTCTATAAACGAGGATCTAAAGCTAGAGAAAGGAAAGGAGAAGAAGGGCAGCGTCACTCGAAGTCTTATACAATCCTTGGGTCACGTGAGCTTACGTAACTCTACGTCTACCATAACGTCTACTATAATCCACTGTTTTCCACCAGCGCCGTAACATAGGCTATCTAATCTCCTGAAATTGTTGTAAGTGGATATAGGTGTTCCTTCTGTCTGTGTGGTAACCCTATTCTTTCTATTGCTTTTGGTAATATGTGGTTCCTAGTTGCTCTACTGTCTATTAACGCTTTAAACTGCTGATCTTGCCATTTAACTCTTAAATTTAGGTGCCGTCCTTAAATTCCTTTAAGGGTTTAAGGCTCTAATACTAGTTCCCTTTAGTTCTATACGCCTCCCCTTTTCCTAACTATTGGCTACTAGATTTTGCTTATACTTAATTTAACTTAGGCTAATACTTAGTTTGTTTCTTTTTCTCTATATACTATAGACAAGTGTTCTCTAGGCACTTCCACCACTATTATCTATCTAGGTATTTTTCTGTAAGGAATCTTTCTAGTTAAAGTATTAAGTCTCCTTAACCTTATACTTCTACTGGGTGCCATCTATATATATACTTGGCGTTCCTAAACCGCCTTTCCTTAGGTACCTAATATATCCTTACTAGGTACTTCTAGTTCTTATCTTTTGGTGCTCTATATATGTTACACGTGTTATCCACATAAGCTATCTATAATAGTGTATAATGCGCTGTATGTTTTAGGTTAACTCTTGGTTTATCTTTATCCTTAAGTTTAAACCTATACCTAGTTGACCTGACTACTGGTATCTCTACTATAGGTACTAAGATTTGTTATTCACTTCTCTAGTTCCTAGATCCCTCTTCTAGGTTCCTTAATATTATAATTAATGCCCCTTTAATGTGACTCATACGTTTCTCCATAATAGGTTGGTCTTAGATAACTTTTTTATCCAGCTATATATAAAAATCTTCCTATTTGTCGTTGTGTTATTGCCTATACCACTTTCCGTATAACTGGTTTAGTGTATATAGTCTATCTATTAGAAAGTACCTTGTTATTGCTACATTATAATATCCTTTGGTATGTCTTTCTTTAAACCTAGTTGGGATGTCTAGATCCTCTTCTTATTCTAGTTTATCTAACTATTTTGCCCTAGGTGTCCCTGCACTTGGCCTATTAGTAACTCTTTATACGGGTGCTCTGTCCTTTATACAACCTGGCATAGCTAACCTCTTGTCTAGCTTTTGCTCTTGCTATATGATGATTCTTGTCCTAAACTTATCCATAGTTTCTTGTTTTCTGCGTCTTGTAGCTAGATCTTTATAGTTGTTTTGCTTTTTAATCCTAGTATTAACTTTTTAATCTTTAGGCTGAATACTGCGTTTACCTAGGACTGCTAATATTCTTACTTATTCCCCAAACTTGTAGTTCTTAAACGTGCGTTCTATACTTATTTATTTGTTACTAAACTAAGTCGCTGCTCTTTCCCATTAGTTTTTGTCTATTATGGGTCCTTAGGTGTGTCTTATCTTGTCCTAAGAATCTTAAGCTTCTTATATCTCTTCTTAAGAATCTTAAGCCTGTGGCCTTTTACCTTTATTAAATAATAAGCTAGTACTAGTAGTCGTCTACTTGCTTAATTTCTTTTAAATATTACTTCTATTGTCTTATAAAGCGATGGAAATTATATTTAATGGTGTTATAGCATCCGTTACTAAACCCTATTCTGTAATAGTCTTAGTTTCTGCTTCTATTTTAACCTTTCTGAGGTTTATATGCTCCTAGTAAGCTGCCTTTATTGCCTTATTATTGGTAAATGCTTCGCCTATATTGAACTTATTATCCTTAATATCTAATCTATAAGCTGGTTTGTTGGTTCCTTTAAACTTAGATAATAATGGCTCCTACGGCTAATAGCTTGCGCTATACTTAGCGTCCTTATAAATTTGGCATGCGTTATTATAACAAAACACAAAACTATTAATTAAACACTCTTTTGTTCCTTATAGTGCACTATTATTCCTCTGTATATATGTATCCCCTACTAGTCTGGTTCCCTTTACCACATGGTTACTCTGACCACCTCTATAGTCTCTGGCAAAATAACCTTATTTTCTGCAATTTATATAAGCCCTATCTTTGAACCATTTTTCTTGTTATAGAGTCCGCCTAAACGTCTTCTGCTGCTAAGATCCCTAGTTTAGCCTCTGCTTCTAGGTCCTTTAATTACTAGATCCTTAACCTTTAGGTTTCTATAGTTTCTTTCCCTACCTTTAGGTTTCTTTAGTACTACTTAGGTCTATTGGCTCTGCGCTATTCTATAGTTTTTAACTCTATATCTGTTATTGCGTACTCTACGCCTTATATAACTATAAAACTCTATCTTACCCTTTTTTAGCTTGTTCCCTTTAATAGATCCTATTATTGATCTTTATTAACTAATCTATTAACTCCCTTAGAGTATCCGCATCTTCCATTAGGATAATTATATCCTAGACTTTAGCCTTAAGTCCCTGTTTATACTGTGCTATAAGCGCCCTATTATTCCACTTAACCTATATAGCTAGTGTTTAAAACTATGTTGTATACTTAATTACTAAAGTGCGTTATACTAAGTTCTAAAGCTTTTGTTCCGCTGTAGTTATGGCCTCTAGGTCTCTAAATATCTATATTAGTTGTTCCACGAACCTGTTCTAACTGGTAAATATATACCGTATGTCCTGGTTAGTAGTTATTATGCCATTAGCCTATATTTCCGTAAGGTATAGTTTAAACCACTTAAGTGCCCTTTCTGTCAGGAACAATCCTGTATAGGCTACTTAATCCAACAATGTTGCTAACTTCGCTCCTTCCTGCATTACCTTAAAGTGCATCTATATAAGAAATCCCTTGAGCTTTAACTTCTCTCCTAAGAACCGTTTAATTGAAGGTAGTTTAATTTTTGCTGCTCTAATTCCATTAATGCGTTCTTTAAGTATCCTATTATTGTCTTATAAGTGATTAACTATTTCCTATAACTAACCTTACGTAACTACTTAAGAATCCGCCTCTGCTATACTGGCGTCTCCTGACCCTAAGGTCGTGGCTGCTATTAATGTTATCGTGACTGGTGCTTTGGGTGGCATATTGTTTAATCTTGTTTAATACCATAACCTTAGTAGTAAATGTATAACGGAACCTTATAGTAGGAACTACGGTGGGTCCTATTATTGGGTGGGGTATATAGGTAAGAACAAATCAACAACGTAATAATAACTAGTGGAGTGGTTGCCTAATAGATTAACTCTAATTGTATTTTAAGATTTACTACAAAGAGAGAACTATTTAGGTAGGGACTATAGTCCTTTAAATATACAACCATACGCCTAAGAAATCCCTTCGCTCCGTGAGGTACGTGTGCTCTGTATGCTCCGTACAGATTACACAGATTATATAGATTATATAGATCACATTACATGACCTTGGCTACCATTCCTCGTCATATAGTTCCACCGGATCCATCCTGGACCGTGCCTGTATTAACCAACTAGCTTCCTCCAACTCTTCTCTAAGTAGTCGTAACATTGTACTTAAGCTGTCCGTAACAATAAGTTCTGTTCCTTTGTGTTACGGCACTGGCAAATTGCTGTTAGATTGCCGCAAACTGCCGTCACGTGATGGCAAGTTGCGGCAAGTTGCCATTATGTGACCAGAAAATTGTATATAACTTTAAGCGGTGCTTCCATTCTTCTTGTTTCCTTTCTTTAGCTTTGGATCCTCGTTTATAGACTACCAATTGCATAAGCTTGCGCGTCCCTCTTGCCGTGCTTATGCCTTAATTAACTAAGTCGCTAACATTATCTAAAGCTCGTCTCTACCTTTCTTCCTAAGAAGGAACTTAAATATATCTATAAACTACGAATAGAATCAGAATAGAACCTTAGAATTTAACCTAAAGACTATTACCAGAACTAAAAGAACAGAACAGAATCCCTAAAAGAACCCGTACAGACCAGAATACCCCTAAAGAATCGGAAATTACTAAACGCTACTACCACTATGCTAAGAAATACAGCAGCTAGCAAAGCAGCTGCAGGACTGTAAGAGTATATATATTAGGTCCCGCCGCGCTTGCGACAAGTTCGCAAGCACTCTCAGTCTTTTTGGCCGTATGGCGACGTGGAGGCGGGCCACGTTATAAGGACCCTTAAATACCTTAGATAAAGAAATAGTTACTATTTTAAACCCCCAGGTAGAGCTTACGGCAGCTAATACCAAAATTAAACAGCTTTAAGAGCTGCTTAAAGCTAGGGACACCCCTACATCTAGTGTTAACTTATTGGATAGACTTACTATAGTCCTTAAGGCCCTAGCCTAACGCATAGTAATAGTATTATTACGGTCCGTAAAGGTCGCAGACCCCCTATTGCTTACAGATGGAACTAACCCTATATTTAATAATTAGAAGCTTTAACTACAGGACAAGCTTAAAGTTAATATAGACTACTTTCCTAATACCCAAGCTAAAATGGCATATATCTTTGGCCGCACTAGTGGTGATATATAGACGCACCTATATCCGCGATACACCTAGGACTTAGCAGACCCCTTCGTCTCTAAAGAAGAGATAATTAATTACCTATCTTCTATTTATAAGGACCCCTTTAAAGTATAGAATGCCTATCTTAATTATAAAAGCCTAATAATAAAAATAATGAAAACCTTCTTAGTTTTCTAGACCTGCTTTCTGCACCTAGCCGGATAGGCCTAAATTCTCTAGGAAGATCTAATGCCAGACCTCTTTAATAAGCTTACCCTGGACCTACAGCGCGCTATACTACCGGTTTATACTACTGTATAGACGCTAAAGGAACTTACGGACTAATATCTAGCTATTAACCAGGGCCTTTGTTAAATTAAGGCACGTGCCAAGCGGTATAAGGCTAGAAGCTCCGCCAATTAAAATATAAGTACTATAAGAACGGGCCGCAATGCCCTAGTAAGATCTACAACCCCTATAGCACCGACCGTACCGCCTGCCATTAACCTAGTGGCTAGTCGTGCAGCTAGTCCTACTATAACTCTGGCGTATACTTGGCCTTTATATAGCAACCCCTATAGATAGGCCCTTAGCAACTAAGGAGCTTACTTTATATATGGTTAAAAGGGTTACTATATAGCTAAATACCTAACAAATAAAAAAAAGGATAAGGTCCTACTAATTTAGGAGGATAGTATAGAGGCAGAGTTAGAAAAAGAGGAACCCTAGAGAAAGCCTCCTCTCTAGGGTTAAAAGGGATTAATATGTTATATATTAATCTGGGTTAACTAGTTAGTAGAAAAAGCTGCACTATCCCTTATACTTTATTCTATAATAGATATTAAGTTTTAACCTCTGCTTTAGCTAACTCTAGAGTAAATGCCTTTGCCTTAATAGACACCTAATATACCCTAAAGCTAGCTAACTTCTTAAATATACCCCTTAAAGAACTACCTAAACCAATTCCTATTTATAGGTATAACGGATAGATAGGGCCACCTATTACAACTATCTTATAAATATACCTCTGCGTTAACGGACGAAAATAGTATAACGTCCCCTTTCTTATTACGGACTTAGGAAGCTATAATATAATCTTAGGAAGAAAATGGCTAGCCTATTTAGGCTTACAGCTTAAAGTATAGAGTAGACTGCTTATCTAGCCTAAAACCCTACCCCCAACACCATCTTTTATAAAAGAAATTAGTATTATAATAGAAAATTTTATACGGCTATAAATAGACACTGTTTATTAGGCTGATGCTATACATAGGGACTAGGTATTTGAAAAAGATATATAGCTTAATCCGCAACGAATCTATATACTACAACGCTCCCAAACTACTAATATTGTGCTGCTAATACTAGGGACCCAGGAAGCCAGTAATAAGCTAAATAGACTAGGCCCTATATAGCCACAAAGAACAGCAAGGAATATTAGACGCTATACTAAATAAATAGACCAGAAGGATAACTTATGGAAAATGGAATAGGAGCTAAGGAGGATTGTAAACCCTCTACTGTAAAATATGGTCCATAGAACGTCTATAAAGAAACCTACAAACCTCCCACTAGTTAATATCTACTGCATTAGTGCTATAGGGTTCTACCAGAACTTAAAACGGCCTAATACTGTTGCCTTTATAACTAGCTTATATAAAATTAACTAGATAATTAAAGACAAGGAAGCCCTAGCCCATAACTAGCTTAGTGGGGAAAGTAAGCTTATAGATAAGGAGCTGGTAGAATAGAAACTACCCTACCAATACTAGGAATTTAAGGACGTGTTCTCTAAGGCAGTATTTAATATACTCCTGCCTTACCAACCGTATGACTATAAGATTAAGATTGAGCCTGATAAAGAAAACACCTTTAGTTATAGCCCCCTCCGCCAGTAATCTACTAATAAGCTATAGGCCACTAAGTAGTACCTTATTAATAACCTTAATAAGGGCTTTATTAAGCCTAGCTAAGTCCCCTTTGCCTTACCTATTCTCTTTATAAAAAAGCTAAACAGCGGACTCCGTTTCTGCATTAACTACTATAAACTAAACTATATAACCCGCAAAGACCAATATCCGCTACCCTTACTTAAGGAAACACTGGCCCGTATAAGTAAGGCTAAGATTTTTATAAAGCTTAATATCCGCTAGGCCTTTTACTAAATTAAAATAGACCCTGGATCTAAGGATTTTACTATATTTTAGACCCGCTACGGATTATATAAATATAAAGTACTACCTTTTGGACTGACTAATGGACCGGCTATATACCAACAATATACAAACAACGTACTCTTTAACTACCTTAATAACTTCCGCACAGCCTACCTAGATAATATTATAATTTACTCTAAGAATAAACTAGAATATAAGGAGCATATCCGTAAAGTCCTATAACAGCTCCGCGAAGCAGGTCTCCAGGCCAATATTAGGAAGTTAGAATTTAGTATTAAGCGCACTAAGTATCTAGGGTTTATTATTAGTATAAACGGAATTAAGGCAGACCTGGAAAAAACAGTTGTAATTAATTAGTGGGAACCCCCAAAGACTATAAAGGGGGTGTAGTTATTTCTAGGTTTCTGTAACTTCTACTAATGCTTTATTAAAGACTATAGCAAGACTACTTGGCCTTTTAACTGCCTTACTAAAAAGAACCAACCTTTCTATTTTGATGCTGTATATAGAAGAGCCTTTGATAAACTTAAAAAGTATTATAGCGCTGGTGGAAAACGGTGGATTATGGTAGACATTATGGTAGACGCCGAGTCACGTAAGTCCACGTGACTAGAGGACCGCATAAAACTTTGCATAGCGCTGCTATTCTTCTCCCTTCCTTTCTCTAGCTTTGGATCCTTGTTTATAGACTACCAATTATATAGGCTTGCGCGTCCCTCATACCGTGCTCGTGCCTTAATTAACTAAGTTGCTAACATTATCTAAAGCTTAACTACTCTTTCTTCCTAAGAAGGAACTCAAATATATCTATAAAGGACATAGAATAGGACCCTAAGGACATTACCAGGACCATAAGGATAGAACAGACCCCTAAGAACTAAAAGAACACGAACAGAACGCGAAACCTAAGAATAGAATACGTATGGACCAGAACCCCTAGAAAATAAATAAATACTAGAAATTACCTAATACCCCTACCACCATGCCAAGAAATACAGCAGCCGGCAAAGCCGCTGTAGGACCCGCAAATATCTCTAATAGTGAAACAGTCGCCGTCTTAACCCCCTAGGAAGAGCTCGCAGCAGCTAATGCCAAAATTAAACGGCTTTAAGAGCTACTTAAAACTAGAGACACCCCTATACCTAGTAAGAAGTTATTAGACACCTAGAGACTTACTATAGTCCTTAAGACCCTAGCCTAATGTATAGCATCAGCATTGTCGCGGTCTGTAAAGGTTGCGGACCCCCTATTGCTTATAGATGGAACTGACCCTATATTTAATAATTAGAAGCTTCAACTGCAAGATAAGCTTAAAGTTAATATAGACCACTTCCCTACTACCCGAGCTAAAATGGCCTACATCTTTGGCCGTACTGGTAGGAACGTATAGATGTATCTATATCCGTAATACGCCTAGGACTTAGCAGACCCCTTCCTCTCTAAAGAAGAAATGGTTAACTACCTGTCTTCCATTTATAAGGACCCCTTTAAGATATAGAACACCCGCCTTAATTACAAAGCTCTTAATATAAAGACGACGGAGACCTTTTTAGCCTTTTAGACCTGCTTTCTACACCTAGCCGGCTAAGCCTAAATTCCTTATAAAGACCTAATACCAGACCTCTTTGACAAGCTTACCCTAGACCTATAGCGCGCTGTACTACCAGTTTTTACTACTATATAGACGCTAAAGGTAGTTACGGACTACTGCCTAGCTATTAACTAAGGCCTCTATTAAATTAAGGCACGATCTAAGCGGTATAAAGCTAGAAACTCTCTAAACTAGACTATAAGTACTTTATAAACGGCCTATAACACCCTGGCACGATCTATAACTCCTACGGCACCAGCCGTACAGCCTGCTGTTAATTTAGCAGCTAGCTGTGCAGCTAGTCCTACTATGGGTCCGGCGTATACTTAGCCTATATATAACGACCCCTGTAAACAGGCCCTTAGTAATTAAGGAGCTTGCTTCTTATACGGCTAGAAAGACCACTTTGCAAAGAATTGCCAGATAAAGGCAAAAACAGGCGAGGTTCTGTTAATTCAGGAGAATAGTATGGAGTTAGAAAAAAAGGAACCCTAGAAAAAGACTCCTCTTTAGGGTTAAAAGGGATTAATATATTATATATTAATCTAGGTCGGCTAGTTGGTGGAAGAAGCTGCACTATCCCTTATACCTTATTCCGTAATAGATATTAAGTTTTAACCTCTGCTTTGGCTGACTCTGGAGTAAATGCCTTTACCTTAATAGACACCCAGTGTGCTATAAAGCTGGCTGACTTTTTAAATGCACCCCTTAAAGAACTGCCCAAACTAATTCCTATTCACGGGTATAATGGACGAATAGGGCCACCCATTATAACTATCTTGCGGATTTACCTCCGCATTAACGGACGAAGGTAGTATAACATCCCCTTTCTTATTACGGACCTTGGGAGCCACGATATAATTATAGGGAGAAAATGGCTAGCCTATTTAGGCTTATAGCTCGATATATGGAATAGATAGCTTATCTGGCCTAAAACCCTACCCCTAACCCCTTCCTTTATAAAAGAAATCAGCATTACAATGGAAAACCTTATACGGCCCTAGATTAATACTATTTACCAGGCCGATGCTATGCGCAGAGACCAGGCCTTTAAGAAGGATGTACGTCTTAATCCTTAACGGATCCGTATACTACGCCGCCCCTAGACTATATATGTTACGCCATCCGCACTAGAGACTTAGGAAGTTAGTAGTAACCTAGCTAAGCCCCCTATAGAGAACCTAGGCCCTACGCAGCCCTAAAGGAAAACTAGGGATATTGGACGCCATACTGAGCTAATAGACAGAAAGGATAACTTACGGAAAATAGAATATAAGCTAAGGAAGACTATACACCCTATACTGCAAGATACGGCCTAACAAGCGTCTATAAAGAAACCTATAAACCTCCTACCAGTTGATATCTGCTGTATTGGCGCTGTAGGATTTTACCAGAACTTGGTTTAGCCTAATACCGTTGCCTTTACAACTAGCCTATACGAAATTAATTAAATGCTTAAGGAAAAGAAAAGCGAGCTTAGCGGATAGGAAAGTAAGCTTATAGATAAGGAACTAGTAAAACAAAAACTGCCTAATTAATACTAGAAATTCAAGGACGTATTCTCCAAGGTAGTGTTAGATATACTTCCGCCTTACTAACTATATAACTATAAGATCGAGATTGATTAAGGCAAGGGAAGTACCCTTAGCTTTAGCCCTCTCTACCCGCAGTCTATTGCTGAATTATAGGCTATAAAGCAGTACCTTATTAATAACCTTAATAAGGGCTTTATTAAGCCTAGCTAAGCCCCTTTTAACTTACCTATTCTCTTTGCTAAAAAACTAAATGGAGGACTGCGTTTCTGTATTAACTACTATAAGCTAAATAATATAACCCGCAAGGACCGCTATCCACTACCCTTACTTAATAAGACTCTTGCCTAAATAAGTAGAGCCAGGGTTTTTATAAAGCTTAATATCCGCTAGGCCTTCTACTGAATTAGAATAGACCCTAGGTCTAAAGAGCTTACTATATTTTAAACCCGTTACGGAACGTATAAATATAAGGTACTTCCTTTTGGACTAACTAATGGACTAGCTACGTACCAGCGGTATATAAATAATATACTCTTTAACTACTTTAATAACTTCTATACGGCCTATTTAGATGACATTATAATTTACTTTAAGAATGAGCTGGAATATAAGGAGCACGTCTATAAAGTCCTATAATGGCTCTGCGAGGCTGGTCTCCAGGCCAATATTAAGAAGTTAGAATTTAGTGTTAAGCGTACAAAGTACCTAGGTTTTATTATTAGTATAGACGGAATTAAGGCCGACCTAGAGAAAACAGTTGTAATTAACTAGTGGACACCCCCACGGACCGTAAAGGGGGTATAATTATTTTTAGGTTTCTGTAACTTCTACTAATACTTTATTAAGAACTATAGTAGGATCGCCTGGCCTCTTAACCGCCTTACTAGGAAAGACCAGCCATTCCACTTTAACGCCATATATATGCAGGCCTTTAATAAGCTTAAAAAGCGGCTGGTATTAGCTTCCCTACTTACCTACTTTAACCTAGAATGGCCCTTAATGCTAGAAACTAATGCCTTAGACAGTGTAATAGCTGGTGTTTTTTCCTAGAAGCAACTGGACGGAGAATAGTACCCTATTGCATACTATTTAAAGACTATAATAGATGCTAAGCTGAACTACTATATTTATAATAAAGAAATACTGGCTATTATCTCTAGCTTTTAGCACTAGTGTGTATAGCTAGAGGGGACCCCTAAGCCTATTAAGGTAGTTTCAGATTATAAGGCCCTAGAATACTTTATAATAACTAAGGCCCTTACGGCCCGCTAGGCATGCTAGGCGGATATCCTATCTTAGTTTAACTTCTTAATTATATATAGACTAGGCGCTATAAACCGTGCGGATACTTTTATAAGGCGTAAACAGGACCTAGGTAACTAGGCGGCTATAAAAATCTTATTATGGACCTAGGCACTACTATAACTAGAGCACCTCGACCCCTAGATATAGGCAGAACTAAATACAGACCCTTTAGACGCTAAGATATACCCTATTAACTCCACGGAACTTGACCTTATTAATAAACTGCTATAGGCAAACCGTACGGCCCCTTCTCTATAGGAGTGCCGTAAAAAGGTAAAGGATGTTATTAGCCTATGGTCCCTCAAAAACGGACTGCTTAAGCACTAGGAATGGCTAGTAGTAGTAAAGGAACAGAATTTACGGACTTAGCTTATTGCTAAAGCATATACTTAGGTCTCTACGGCCTACCCTAGAAAAAATAAGACCCGCAGAATTATTGGCGACCGCTACTACTGGCCCAAAATGGTTACGGATATTAACCGCTATATATAGAACTGCAACGACTGCCGTAGGTTTATAATTCCACGAGATAAAACCCTAGGGCTATTAAAGCCACTTCTAATACTAGAACGCCCCTGGCGGTATATCTCTATAGACTTTTACGAGTTACCTATAGACCGCAACGGATATGATATGGTTATAATCCTAGTTAACCACTTTAGCAAGCGCCCGTTCTTAATCCCCTATTATAAAAATATTAATACTAAAGAGGCGGCCTAACTATATATCTACTATGTCTACCAAATTTATAGACTACTAGATACTATCGTATCTAACTATAGGCCGTAGTTTATATTGGCCTTCTAGAACGAGTTCACCTGGATCCTAGGTATTAGGCTAAAGCTCTCTACAGCATACTACCCCCAGATAGACGGTTAGACAGAGATTATAAATTAGTACTTAGACTAGAGACTCCGGCCCTTTATTAACTACTTTTAGGACAACTAGAGCGGACTACTACCTATAATAGACTACGCCTAGGCAACCCTACCTTATAACTCTACGGGGTTTGCACCTATTTAGCTAGAAATGGGATACTTACCCTATATAAGCTTTAACTGGAAGAGACCAGAAGGACCATAGACCGTATATAAAAAACTATCTTATGAGGAAGCACAGCAGTATGCTAGACGCTTAGAAGAAGTATAAATAGTAGCCCATAAGAACCTAGAAAAGGCCTAGAAATTAATAAAACAGCAGGCAAATAAGCATAGGCGCGAGCCCGACTTTACCATAGGCAATAAGGTCTGGGTTACAATAAAGAACTAGAAGATAGAATGGCCTAGCTATAAGCTAAACTATAAGATAGCGGACCGTATAAGATCCTTAATAAAGAAGGCAACTTATATAAGGTTAAACTCCTAGACTTAATTAAAGTCCACCCTGTTTTCTTACCAGATAAGCTATAGAAAGCTGTAAATAACCTACTACCTAGATAAAAGAATAAGCCTCCACTGCCAATTTAAATTAATAGCGACGATAAATAGGAAGTTAATAAAATACTAGCCTATAAACTAGTACGAGGAACGCTAAAATACTGTATTTAATGGAAAGGTTACAATCTAGACCCAACTTAGTACCCTGCCTGGAACTTTATAGGTTGCCCCTAGAAGCTTAAAGAATTCTATAACTAATACCCTAATAAGCTAGGACCCCCGAAGTATCTAGACAAGTGGATAGAGTGCTAGTATAGCGAAGATAATAAGCTACCTGTTAAGCATATAGATAAGAACACCCCACGGATATAATACGGACATACAAAGCCTAAGGGCAGGCTTTTTCAGAGGGGGGGGTAATGTTACGGCGCTGGTAGAAAATGGTGGATTATAGTAGACGTTATAGTAAACGCTGAGTTACGTAAGTCCACGTGACTAGAGGACCGCATAAAACTTTGCACAGCGCTGCTATTCTTCTCCCTTCCTTTCTCTAGCTTTGGATCCTCGTTTATAGACTACCAATTGTACAGGCTTGCGCGTCCCTCATGCCATACTCGTGCCTCGATTGACTAAGTCGCTAATAAAAAGCGGCTGGTCTCTGCTCCGCTACTGGCCTATTTCCACCTAGAACGGCCCTTAATGTTAGAAACAGATGCTTTAGATAGTTTAATAGCTGCCGTCTATTCCCAGAAACAGCTAGATGGAGAATAGTACCCCATTGCATACTATTTAAAGACTATAACAGACACTAAGCTAAACTACTATATCCATAATAAAGAGATGCTGGCTATTGTTTCTAGCTTTTAGCACTAGTGTGTATAGCTAGAAGGGACCCCTAAACCTATTTGGGTAGTTTTAAACTATAAGGCCTTAGAATACTTTATAATAACTAAAGCCCTTATAGCCCGGCAGGCACGCTAGGCGGATACCCTATCTTAGTTCCACTTCCAAATTATATATAGGCCAGGCGCTACTAACCGTGCGGACGCTTTTATAAGGCGTAAACAGGATATAGATAACCAGATAGCCGCGAAGATCTTATTATAGACTTAGACACTACTATAACTAGAACATCTTAACCCCTAAATATAGGCAGAACTAAATACAGACTCTTTAGATACTAAGATATGTCCTATTAACTCCATGGAACTTAACCTTATTAATAAACTACTGCAGGCAAACCGTATAGCCCCCTCTCTATAGAAGTACCGTAAAAAGATAAAGAACGTTAATAGCCTATAGTCCCTTAAAAATGGATTACTTAAGCACTAGGTATAGTTAGTAGTAGCAAAAGAATAAAACTTATAAACTCGGCTTATTGCTAAAGCGCATACTTAGATCTCTATGGCCTACCCTAAAAAAAATAAGACCTATAAGATTATTGGCAACCATTATTACTAGCCTAGAATGGTTATAGATATTAATTGCTATATACAGAACTGTAACAACTGCTATAGGTCTATAATTTTATAAGATAAGACCCTAGGACTATTAAAACTACTCCTAATACTAGAGCGCCCCTAGCAGCATATCTTTATAGATTTTTATAAGCTATCTATAGACCATAATAGATATGATATAGCTATAGTTATAGTTAACCGCTTTAGTAAGCGCCCGTTCTTAATCCCTTATTATAAGAATATTAATACAAAAGAGGCAGCCTAACTATACATCTACTACGTCTACTAAATTTACGGACTACTAGATACTATTATATCTAACCACAGCCTACAGTTTATATCGGCTTTCTAGAATAGGTTTACCTAGATCCTAGGCATTAGGCTAAAGCTTTCTATAGTATACTACCTCTAGACAGACGGTTAGACGGAGATTATAAACTAGTATTTAGACCAGAGACTCCGACCCTTTATTAACTACTTTTAGGATAATTAGGCTAAACTGCTACCTCTAATAGACTATACCCAGGCCACCCTATCCTACAACTCTACAGGATTTGCACCTATTTAGCTAGAAATGGGGTATTTACCCTATATAAGCTTTGACTAGGAAAGAACGGAGGGGCCGCGGACTGTATACGAAAAACTATCTTATAAGGAAGCCTAGTATTACGCTAAACGTTTAGAAGAAGCCTAGAAAGTAGCCTATATAAACCTAAAAAAGGCCTAGAAATTAATAGAATAGTAGGCAAATAAGAATAGGCGTAAGCCTGACTTTACTGTAGGCAATAAGGTCTAGGTTATAATAAAGAACTAAAAGACAGAACGGCCTAGCCATAAGCTAGACTATTAGATGGTAGGACTATATAAAGTTCTTAAAAAGAGGGGCAACTTATATAAAGTAAAGCTCCCGGATTTAATTAAGGTCCACCCCGAATTCTTACTAGATAAGCTATAGAAAGCTATAAATAACCTATTACCTAGATAAAAGAATAAACCGCCCCTACCAATTTAAGTTAATGGCGACAATAAATAGGAAATTAAAGAAATACTGGCCTGTAAACTTGTATAAGGAACACTAAAGTACCGTATAAATTGGAAAGGATATAATCCAGACCCTACCTAGTACCCTATATGGAATTTTATAAGTAGCCCCCATAAGTTATAAAAGTTCTATAGCTGTTATCCTAACAAACCTAGACCGCTAAAATACTTAGATAAGTGGATGGAGTGCTAGCATAGCAAAGACGATAAATTACTAGTAGAGTATAAAAATAAGAATGCTCCATAGGGGTAATATGGACATATAAAGCCTAAGGGCAGGCTTTTTTGGAGGGGGGGGGGGGGGGGGGGTAAAATAAACGGCACGGGAA
>Ga0307507_10001261_pt1 | contig 56658 bp, 45 predicted proteins | sample 7_EM_MG_FD_207223 | JGI IMG/M metagenome (GOLD analysis project Ga0307507, IMG submission 207223) | Populus trichocarpa ectomycorrhiza microbial communities from riparian zone in the Pacific Northwest, United States - 7_EM | ecosystem: Host-associated > Plants > Roots > Unclassified | place... | reverse complement strand
CCCCGGCGAAGCTGCGCAAGCCCGGGGCGCTGCCCGTGCGCCCCGCCGCGACGCCGATCACCGCGACGGGCAAGTACGAGGCCACTACCGGCAACCCGAACAAGTACGTCATGAACTTCAACGGCGATGACCTCACCCTGAGCGGCCAGGGCTATGTCAGGATCCGCTGGCAGATCATCTACACCACCGGCCGGATCGGGGTGATCGCGATGCCGTCCTGGAGCGGGCTGTCCGGCACGCTGTTCCACGTCGCGTCCGGCGGCACCCGTCGGATGGACGATGTGAACTCCGGCTCGGGGACTACCGCGAGCACCGGGATGGGTTCGCCGGCCACCGGCTTCGACACGCTGCCCGCGGGCGCCCAGCAGATGTGGCAGAACGAGTACTACTACCTCGACGGCACGGTCGTGCTGCACCAGAACCAGGGCTGGGCCGAGAACAACCTGATCGTGGAGCCGATGACCTGGCAGCAGATCACCGACGACGTCGGCACCGCGCCCACCGCGACGAACGGGGTGCTGCGGTACGGCCTGGTGCGCGACGCCGGCGGCGACGGCGCCCCGGTGCCGCAGTATCTGACCCGGGGCGACCCGTCCGATCCGGCGAGCGTGTCGCAGCGCTCGAACGTGGGTTGAACGCTGCGCTCCACGTCCCTCGCCCCGCCTACCGGGTGAAGGTCAGCGTGCCGTGGCCGAGCTGGTCGAAGCCGCCGCTGGCGCCGCCGTAGTCGCCGCCGCCGCCCTCGGGACGCACCGTCGCGGCGATGGCGGCGAGGTTGGGCACCGCAAGGCCGCGGCGCTTGGCGTAGTGGTTGTAGGGCATCTCCCAGATCGGGCGGATGGAGCCGCGGCTGTCCGCCCCGGCGGCAGTGAAGCTCTGCGAGCCCGACCACACCCCGGGCGCGCCGTAGTACCAGGTGAAGGAGGTGTAGGGCACCTCGTTGCCCAGGTTGTACTTCGCGACGTACTCCGCGGCGCCCATGAACCGGTTGTTGTCGTAGCCGTACAGGTCGATGCCCTGGTTCCAGGCCATCTCGCAGATCACCGCGGTCAGGCCGATACCGAGGGTGGCGTGGCCCTGATCCCGGCCCGCCTCGACCCACTGGGCCAGGCCGGCGGAGTAGAGGACCGGGGCGGCGTGGGTGATCGAGCCCATGCCGCCGCCGCTCTTGAAGTAGTCCACGGCCTGGTTCACCTTCGCCTGCTCGTCGCACAGGATGCCGATGGCCAGGATCGAGGCCATGGTCAGCTGGTCCCAGGAGGCCCAGTAGTTGGTGATGAACGCCCCGTTGTGCTTGGTCAGGAACGAGTCGTTCAGCGGGTAGAAGACCTCGGTCATGAAGCTCTGGAACCGGGCCAGGTCGAAGCCGGGGTAACCGCGCATCAGCTCGGCGGCGTTGGCGAACTGGTAGCCGTAGATGCCCGCGGCGATGAACCGGTCCCCACTGCCGGTCAGCGTCTTCATCGTCGCGGACCAGGCGTTGAGGACGTCGCGCGCCGCGTCGCCGTGCGCGCTGTCCCCGGTGATCTTCCAGCGCAGGGCGTTCTGGTAGGCGGCGTGGATGTCGTAGAACATCGCGGCGTAGTTCTCCGGGGTGCCCGAGCCGCGGTACACGGTCACCTGCGCGTTGGCCTTCCACGTACTGCGCGACAGCGAACTGGCCGTCAGCCGGTTCCACCCGGCCGTCCACGGCTGCGCGCCCGCCTCCACCCTCGCCGCCATCCGATCCAGATCGGCCTGGGTGTGCAGCATGCCCGGGTGCAGGGGCCCGCTGGCCGCGGTGACGCCGCCCGCGCTGTGGCCGGCGGTTGCGGAGCCGGTCGCGTGCGCGGAGGCCGACGCTGACGCGGAAGCCGAAGCGGAGGCCGAGGCGTTGGCACTCGCCGAACCGCTCGCACCGGCCGAGCCGGCCGCGCTCCGCGAACCGCTACGTCCGGCGGCGACATCGATCGCTGAGCCCTGACCGGCCGAGGCGCCGCCCACCAGCGCCGCAGCGGCGGCACCGCCCGCCAAGCCGACCGCCGTGCCGCCGAACATCGCCGTCTTCAGCAGTCGCCGCCGCCCGATCCCGGCGGACCCGCGCTGCGAAACCTCGTCGCCTGCTGACTTGCTGTCCTGTCTGCTCACGTTCATCTCTCTCGTGCGACGGATGCGTCACTGCGGCGCGGTCTTCGAGCGCCACGGACTGGAGACGGACAGGCCAAGGACCGATAACGCAAATCCGGGCAGGGGCTCGACTCCGAAGCCGCTGACCAAGAGCGGCTAAGCCAGGCCGTCCAGCGCGAGCAGTGCGAGCCACAGTTCGGTGCGGTCGGTGGTGGCTGTGAGGGTGCGGCCGGTCAGCTTCTCGACCTGGTCGAGGCGGTATCGCACGGTGTTGCGGTGTACGAAGAGCTGTTCGGCGGTCGCCTGCACCGAGCCATCAGTGCTCAGATACGTGCGCAGCGTCTCGATGAGTCCGGAGTTGTGCTCGGTGTCGAAGCGGATCAGTGGTGCGAGGATTCGCTCGCTCAGTCCCCGTACGGCCGGGTTGGGTCGGGAGAGCAGCAGGTTGGAGAGGGTGAGCGGTTCGGCGTGGCGCACTCCTGGGCCGCGGGCGAGGGCGGTGCGTGCCTCCAGGAAGCCGCGCTCGATCCCGGTGACGCCGCCGCGTGGCTCGCCGACGCCGACCGCGGCGGCCGGGCCGCGCACCGGGTCGAGCCTGAGTGCTTCGAGCAGTGCCTGCGCCTGGTCGGCGGCGTCCAGGTGCTGCGGGAGGAGCACCAGCAGGTAGCCGTCCACGATCGCGCTGACCGGATCCGCGCCCGGCACGGCGTCGGAGACCCGGGGATCCGCGACCGTGCCGAACTGCCGGGCCGACCAGGCCAGCTGCCCGAGCCGGCGCAGATTCTCACACCAGACCCCGCTGCGCTCGTCGGCCCAGCACCCGGCCAGCACCCGGTACGGCGCGTCGGGTTCGATCCCCTGCGCGGTCAACAGCCATTGCACGCCCTCGCCGCGCAGCCGGCCGCCGAACAGGTCGCCCAGCAGCCGGCCGAGCAGGAAACGGCGGCCGGACTGGAACGAGAGCCGGCGCGCCAGCTCCAGACCGATGAGCCGCGCGGCGTACGGCAGCGACTCCGCGCGCCCGGTGGGGCCGGCCACCAGCAGCGCCACCGGAACCCCGCCGGCGTCGACGCGCACCTCGTGTGCCGTCTCGGCCGGAGGCTGACCGGCCAGGACGCTGCCGTCCACGGCGAGCACCGCGATCGCGGTCCCGGTCTGGCGGCACAGGGTCCGGATCAACTGGTCCAGGCCGTCGCCGGACAGCGCCGCCTGGGTGAGCCGGTCGTGCAGGTCGACCAGGCGGCGCTGGTCGCTGAACTGTTCCGCGGCCAGCTGCTCCGCCACATACCGGGCGATCGCGATGAACGGCGTCTCGTAGGGCACCTCGACGATCGGCAGGCCGAGGCGCTGGGCCGCGACGAGCGTGGCGCGCGGCACGGAGGTGTGGCTCAGCCCGGTGCCGAAGCCGATCGCCGCCGCGTCGGCCGCCGCCAGCTTCTCCACGAACGCGGTCTGGGCCGCGGCGGTGCGCTGGCGCAGGCCGGTGGTCAGGATCAGTTCGCCGCCGTCCATGAACGGCGTCGGATCGGCCAGTTCCGTGGGCGCCACCCAGCGCACCGGCCGGTCCAGGCCCAGCTCCCCGGTACGCGCGCGCAGCGCCATCCCGTCGACGGCGATCAGATCTCGCAGGGCGACGGGCATGGACGGACTGTAGGCGTGCACAACACCGGGCCGGAAGACCGTGCCGGGGTCCATGGCCGCATCTTCATCCGAACTTTATGTTCCTGATCCAACAGTGAACGACGGACGGAAGGACCTGGCGGACCGTGACGGTGGATCAGGCGGCGACGCCGCGGCCGGAGTCGAGTGCGGTCGCCCTGGCCGCAGTGACCAAGTCGTTCGGCGAGGTGCGGGCGGTCGACGGAATCGACCTGGAGATCCGCGCCGGGGAGTTCTTCTCGATGCTCGGACCCTCCGGCTCGGGCAAGACCACGGTGCTGCGGATGATCGCGGGCTTCGAGGAGCCGACCGCCGGGAGCGTCGAACTCGCCGGGAAGGACGTGACCCGGCTGGCGCCCTTCGACCGGGACGTCAACACGGTCTTCCAGGACTACGCGCTGTTCCCGCACATGACCGTGCGGCAGAACGTCGAGTACGGGCTGAAGGTCAAACGGGTGGCCAAAGCCGAGCGGGGCGAGCGGGCCGCGCAGGCGCTGGCCTCGGTGCGCCTCGACGGTTACGCGGACCGCCAGCCCGCGCAGCTGTCCGGCGGCCAGCGCCAGCGCGTCGCCCTGGCCCGCGCCCTGGTCAACCGCCCGTCGGTGCTGCTGCTCGACGAACCGCTCGGCGCGCTGGACCTCAAGCTGCGCCTGGAGATGCAGATCGAGCTCAAGCAGCTGCAGCGCGACGCGGGCATCACCTTCGTCTTCGTCACCCACGACCAGGACGAGGCGCTGACCATGAGCGACCGGATCGCGGTGTTCAACGCGGGCCGGATCGAGCAGGTCGGCACGCCCGCCGAGGTGTACGAGCACCCGGCCACCGCGTTCGTGGCGGGCTTCGTCGGCACCTCGAACCTGATCGCCGGCCCGGCGGCGCGGCAGGTGTTCGGCACCGACGGAACGTACTCGGTGCGCCCGGAGAAGATCCGGATCACCCACCCCGACGACCCGGCCGCCCCGGACGAGTGCTCGGCGGCGGGACGCATTGCCGAGGTCGTGTACGCCGGGGCCCAGACCCGCTTCCTGGTCGATCTCGATGCCGGCGCCCGCCTGGTGGCCGTGCGCCAGAACCTCGAGGAATCCTCCGCCGACGTGGCCCGCCATCGCGGCGCCGAGGTGATGCTCGCCTGGCGCCGCGAGCACACCGTCCGCCTCCCCGAGAGCTGACCGCACCCGCCACCGCCGCAGTGACCGCCTTCCCGACCGGCCCGCCGACGTGCCGGGTTCCAGCCCCGCACCGCTCCCCGCCATCCTCACCTCGTATGGAGAGTCCCGATGCGCAAAGCACGTCTCAAGGGCCTGGCCGCCGCCGCAGCCGCGGTGCTGGCCGCCAGCGCCTGTTCGTCCTCCGTCGGAAGCAGCAGTTCAGGCACCGGCTTCACCCCGCCGAGCATCGCCACGCAGAAGTCCCTCGGCAAGGGCGAGGGCGTGGTCAACATCATCGCCTGGGCCGGGTACGTGGAGTACGGCCAGGACTCGGCGAGCGTGGACTGGGTCACCCCCTTCACCAAGGCCACCGGCTGCAAGGTCAACCTGAAGGTCGCCGGGACCTCGGACGAGATGGTCTCGCTGATGAAGACCGGCCAGTACGACACGGTCTCGGCCTCCGGGGACGCGACCCTGCGGCTGATCGCGGGCGGCGACGTCGCCCCGGTCAACACCGCGCTGGTGCCGAACTACGCGGACATCTACCCGGCGCTCAAGAACCAGTCCTGGAACTCGGTCAACGGCGTGGCCTACGGCATCCCGCACGGACGCGGCGCCAACCTGCTGATGTACAACACCGCGAAGGTCACCCCGGCCCCGACCTCCTGGAGCGCCGTCTTCGACGCGAACTCCCCGTACGCCGGGCACATCACGGCGTACGACGACGCGATCTACATCGCCGACGCCGCCCTGTACCTGATGAAGACCAAGCCCTCGCTGGGCATCAAGAACCCGTACGCCCTGGACTCCACCCAGCTTGCCGCCGCCGCCGACCTGCTCAAGGCGCAGAAGAAGGTGATCGGCAGCTACTGGAGCGACTACACCAAGGAGCAGGCCGCCTTCGACTCCGGCGATGACCTGCTCGGCACCACCTGGGAGGTCATCCAGCAGGCGGTGGCCGCCGACGGGAAGGTCAAGACGAAGGCGATCCTGCCGACCGAGGGCGCGACCGGCTGGTCGGACACCTGGATGATCTCCGCCAAGGCCGCGCACCCGAACTGCGCGTACGAGTGGATGAACTACATCGTCTCGCCGAAGGTCAACGCCCAGGTCGCCGAGTACTTCGGCGAGGCCCCGGCGAACTCGAAGGCCTGCTCGTACATCACCGACAACGCGACCTTCTGCCAGGACTATCACGCGGCCGACGAGGCCTGGTGGAAGAACGTCTACTACTGGAACACCCCCACCAAGAACTGCCTCGACGGGCGCGGCGCGGTCTGCACCGACTACGCCCAGTGGGTCGCGGCGTGGAACACCGTCAAGGGCTGACCGGCGGGTTCGGCGACTGAACCGCCGTCCACGCACCCGTCATCCACGCGCCTGCCGTCCACGCGCCCGTCATCCACGCACAGAGCAGTCCGAGCAAGTAAGGGATCACCACCTCATGTCGAGCACTGCTTCGCCAGTGCGCCGCCTGGCCGGGGCGCTGCACCGCCGCCCCGGCCTGCGGCTGGCCGCCCTGCTCAGCGCGCCGATGGCCTGGCTCGCGCTGGCCTACCTCGGCTCGCTGGCCGTGCTGCTGATGTCGGCGTTCTGGACCACGAACGACTTCACCTCGAACATCGAGTACATCTGGAACACGGTCAACTTCCACACCATCCTGACCCAGCCGGTGTACCGGACCGTCGCGCTGCGCACGCTCGGCATCGCGGCCGCCGTCACGGTGATCGACGCGCTGATCGCGTTCCCGATGGCGTTCTTCATGGCCAAGGTCGCCAAGCCGCGCTACCGCCGCATCCTGATCGTCGCCGTGCTCGCGCCGCTGTGGGCGGGCTACCTGGTCAAGGCCTACGCCTGGTGGGTGATGCTGAGCAACGGCGGCATCATCGACTGGCTGACTAAGCCGCTGGGCGGCTCGTCCCCGGGCTTCGGAGTGACCGCGGTCATCATGGTCCTGGCATACCTGTGGCTGCCGTACATGATCCTGCCGATCTACGCAGGACTCGAACAGCTCCCGGACAGCCTGTTGTCCGCGTCGGCGGACCTTGGCGCCCGCCCGTGGCGCACCTTCCGCTCGGTCGTGCTGCCGCTGGTCAAGCCGGCGATTATCGCAGGGTCCGTGTTCACCTTCTCGCTGAGCCTCGGCGACTACCTGACCGTGCAGATCGTCGGCGGCACCACGCAGATGCTGGGCAACATGATCGCCAGCAACGTCACGCTCAACCTGCCGATGGCCGCCGCGCTCTCCTGCGTACCGGTGCTGATCATCGTGGGCTACCTGCTCGCGGTGCGCCGCACCGGCGCGCTCGACAACCTCTAGGGGACGTGAACACCGTGCACCTGTCCCGCCCTGCGCGCATCGCACTGCGCGCCGCGATGGCCCTGGGCCTGGCGGTCGTCTACGTCCCGCTGCTGCTGGTCCTGGTCAACTCGTTCAACTCCAGCCGCTCGTTCGCCTGGCCGCCCGCGGGGTTCAGCACCCGCTGGTGGACGGCCGCATGGCACGAATCAGGCATCCGCGACGCGCTGTGGACCTCGGTGCGCGCGGGGCTCGGCGCCACCGCCGTCGCCCTCGTGCTGGGCACGATGGCGGCCTTCGCGGTGACCCGCCACCGGTTCTTCGGCCGGCAGGCGGTCTCCTTCCTGGTCATCCTGCCGATCGCGCTGCCGGGCATCGTCACCGGCATCGCGCTGAACGCGGCCTTCCGCACCGTGCTGACCCCGCTGGGCATCCAGTTCGGCATGCTCACCGTGATCATCGGGCACGCCACGTTCTGCATCGTCGTGGTCTTCAACAACGTCTCGGCCCGGCTGCGCCGCCTGGCCCCGTCCGCCGAACAGGCCTCCGCGGACCTGGGCGCGCACACCTTCCAGACCTTCTGGTACGTCACGCTGCCTGCGGCCCGCTCCGCGCTGTTCGCCGGGGCGCTGCTCGCCTTCGCGCTCTCCTTCGACGAGATCGTGGTGACCACCTTCACCGCCGGCCCCGGCACCCAGACCCTGCCGCTGTGGATCTACGACAACCTCGCCCGGCCGAACCAGGGCCCGGTGGTCGACGTCGTCGCCGCCGTCCTGATCGCCCTGTCCGTCATCCCCGTCTACTTCGCGCAGCGCCTCTCCAGCGACGCCACCGGCGGACGGCTGTAACCGCCCGGCTGCTCCCGCCGCACCCGCCGCACCCGACCCCGAACCCCGCCCCGCACCGCCATGCCCCGAACCACTGTCCGAGGAGCATCATGTCCGCACCGCCTACCGAACTGCCGGCCGCCGCCGACCAGGCCGCCGCCGACGCCGCCCACCTCGCGACCCTCGGCTACCAGCAGCGGCTGACCCGCTCGCTGGGACTGTGGTCGAACTTCGCCGTCGGATTCACCTACCTCTCCCCGCTGGTCGGCGTCTACTCGGTCTTCGACTACGGCCTGGCCACCGGCGGGCCGTCCTTCTTCTGGACCATCCCGATCGTGATGCTCGGCCAGCTGTTCGTGCTGCTGACCTTCGCCGAGGTGGCGTCGCAGTACCCGATCGCGGGCGGCGTCTACCAGTGGGCCAAGCGCCTCGTCGGCCCCAAGTACGCGTGGCTGTCGGGCTGGATGTACACCTGGGCGCTGCTGGTGACCATCGCGTCGATCGCGTTCACGGTGTCCACCTACTCCGGGCCGTTGTTCGGCTACACCGTGACCCACGCGACCACCGTCGCCACCGCGGTCGCGGTGGTCCTGATCGCCGCCGTGGTCAACCTGCTCGGCACCAGGATCCTCGCGGTCGCCGCGCGCATCGGCGTCGTCGTCGAGGTACTCGGAACCGTGGGCCTCGGCCTGTACCTGCTGCTGTTCCACCGCCACCAGAGCCCGAGCGTCATCCTGCACACCTTCGGTGCGGGTACCGGCACGAGCGGGGGCTACACCGTCGCCTTCCTGGCCTCGGCGCTCTTCGCGGTGTGGATCTTCTACGGGTTCGAGGCCTGCGGCGACATCGCCGAGGAGGTCAAGGACCCCTCGCGCAAGATCCCGCGCGCGATGGGCATGACGCTGGCCGTCGGCGGCGTCGCCACGGTCGTCCTCACCCTCGGCGTGATCCTGTCCGTGCCGAACCTCGCGGACGTGGTCAGCGGCAAGGACGCCGACCCGCTCGGCACAGTGCTGGCCGCCGCCCTCGGCCCGACTGCCACGAAGGTGGCGCTGGCCCTGATCGTGCTCGGATTCGTCTCCTGCACCCTGGCGATCCAGGCCGCCGCGACCCGGCTGGTGTACTCCTTCGCCCGCGACGGCGTGATCACCGGAGGCAGGGTCCTGGCGAAACTCAACCCCCGCTTCCACATGCCGCTCGGCGCGATCGCGGTGACCGCTGTGGTCCCCGCGGCCATCGTGTTCCTGCCCAGCGCGACCGTCAGCCGGATCATCACCTTCGCCGTCGTGGGAATCTACGTGGGCTTCCAGGCGGTCGTGCTCGCCTCGATCATCGGCCGGGCCCGCGGATGGCGGCCGGCCGGCTCGTTCACCCTGGGCCGCTACGGCTGGGCGGTGAACATCGCAGGGCTCCTCTACGGAGTCTCCGCGATCGTGATCCTGTCCTGGAAGACCCCGGCCACCGGCACAGACCTCTTCGACAAGTGGATGGTCCCGATCTCGGTCGGCGTCATCGCGCTGCTCGGCGTGCTCTACCTCGTCATCGTCCGCCCTCGGGAGAACATCGCCGAGCAGGACCGGGCCGAGGCGCCCGCGCAGTAGCACGAGCGGCGGCAGTGTCGGGCGTCGCAGCCTGACGGCCCCGCGTGTGCGAGGTTGATGCGCGGGGCGGGAAGAAACCATCCTATTCGAACACTGATCGAAATTTCAGCCCAGATCTTGACGAGGTGAAGCGACAAGAGTTACCTCTTTCTCACAGTCACGCGGCGCGCCGTGCGCACTCGGAACGTGGACTCGGCACTGTGACTTCGTGCATGCGGATCGACCAATGGAGGTCGATAGTGAGGGTTCTCAGTCTCTGTCCGCGACGTACCGGCCGGCTCGCGCTGGCCGCTGCGCTGATCGTGACCACGCTGCCGGTGATCGCACTGGCCGCGGCACCTTCCGCGCAGGCGCTGGGCAACGGTCTGGCGTCGACGCCGCAGCTGGGGTTCAACGACTGGAACGCGTACGGCTGCGGCGTCTCCGAATCGCTGATCAAGGCGACGGCGCTGGCCATGCACAACGACGGGATGCAGGCGGCCGGGTACCAGTACGTCAACATCGACGACTGCTGGATGACTTCGAGCCGTGATTCGAGCGGCAACCTCGTGCCGGATCCGGCCAAGTTCCCCGACGGGATCTCGGGCACCGCGACCTACGTGCACTCCCTCGGTCTGAAGCTCGGCATCTACGAGGACGCAGGCACCGCCACCTGCGCCGGGTACCCCGGCAGCCTCGGGCACGAGACCGCGGACGCGAACAGCTTCGCCGCGTGGGGCGTGGACTACCTCAAGTACGACAACTGCAACAACACCGGTGTCAGCGCCCAGACCCGGTACACCGCGATGCGAAACGCGCTGACGGCGACCGGCCGCTCGATCCTGTTCAGCCTGTGCAACTGGGGCGAAGAGAACGTGTGGACCTGGGGCGCGAGTGACGGCAACAGCTGGCGTACCACCGGCGACATCTCCGCGAGCTACTCCAGCATGCTCTCCAACTTCCACAACAACGTGGCCCTGGCCTCGTACGCCGGGCCCGGCGGCTGGAACGATCCCGACATGCTGGAGGTCGGCAACGGGATGTCGAGCACGGAGGACCAGAGCGAGTTCAGCCTGTGGGCCGAGATGGCCGCCCCGCTGATCTCGGGCACGAACATCGCCGCCGCGAGCTCGACAACTCTCAGTATCCTGACCAACACGGGCGTCATCGCGGTGGACCAGGACAGCCTCGGCAGGCAGGGAGTCGAGGTCGCCGCGTCCGGCGGCCTGGACGTGCTCGCCAAGCCGCTCGCGAACGGGGACGTCTCGGTCGCCCTGTTCAACGAGAACTCCGGCACCGCGACGATCTCCACGACGGCGGGCGCGATCGGCAAGACCGGCGCGTCCAGCTACTCGCTGACCGACCTGTGGACCGGCGCCACGTCCACGACCACCGGCGCCATCAGCGCCTCCGTCCCCGCGCACGGCACAGTCATGTACCGCGTCAGCGGCGGCAGCAGCGCCGGCACGTATCCCACGGGCGAGGTCCACGCGATCGGCGCGGGCAAGTGCCTCGACATGTCGAACTCGACCACGACCCTGGGAACGCAGGCGGAGATCTGGGACTGCAACGGCGGGATCAACCAGATCTGGACGCACACCGCGTCGAACCAGCTGACGATCTACAGCGGGAGTTCGCAGCTGTGCCTGGACGCCTACAACAACCAGACCACGGCAGGCACGAAGGTGGAGATCTGGACCTGCAACGGCCAGACGAACCAGCAGTGGACGCTCAACTCCAACGGCACGATCACCGGTGTGCAATCGGGGCTCTGCCTGGACGTGACCGGTGGGAGCACCTCCGACGGGGCGCTGGCCGAGCTGTGGACCTGCAACGGCGGCAGCAACCAGCAGTGGACGCTCTGACAGGGCGCGTCCGCAGTACGTAGAGCAATCAGGCAGTGAGCAACTGAGGAACGGACGCCGACACCGCGGGCCCGGTGTCGGCGTCCGTTCCTCTGCTGCGCTCACAGAACATTGATGATCTGATCACGATATCGGCGTCCTTCGTGACGAGCGCCGTGTTATCTGTTTGTAACCTGGACTTGTTGACGAGCTTTAACCTTAAGGTTAAAGTCGCATCCAATGAAGGAGCTCGATCGGATCACCGCAGCTTGAAGCGGTATCTGGTCCCAGCTAGAGCTCGACCGTGGTGTTTCGCGACGGTGGATCACGTCACCGAAAGTACAAAGATAAAGCAGTGATAAAGCTCATTGGAGAGCAGGAGGCACGGTGGCAGGCCGCGTGACGATCTCGCAGGTCGCCGAGGAGGTGGGCGTCTCGGCGATGACGGTGTCCAATGTGCTCAACGGCAAGCCGGGGGCCTCCGAGGAGACCCGGCGGCGGGTGCTCGAGGCCGCCGAGCGGCTCGGCTACCAGCCCAATATCTCGGCCCGCAATCTCAAGGGCGGTCGCAGTGGCCTGATCGGGGTCATGATGCTCGACCTGACCAACCAGTACGGCCTGGAAATCGTCCGCGGCATCGCCGACGAGTTGGCCGAGGCCGAGCGCGAGCTGCTGATCAACGCGACCTACCAGGACGCGGTGCGCGAGCAGGACCGGGTCGAGTTCCTCGGCCGCGGCCTGGTCGACGGCGTGCTGATGGTTGCCCCGGTGCTCGAGGAGCAGACCGTCGAGCTGCTGCGGCGCAAGAAGCTGCCGTGCGTGGTGGTCGATCCGCGGCGCCTCGACGTGTCGCTGCCGCGCGTGACCGTGGACAACTACCAGGGCATGCGCACCGGAGTGCAGCACCTGCTGGACCTCGGCCACACCAGGATCGCCTACATCCGCGGCGAGGCGGATCTGGAGAGCACCTCGATCCGCTTCCAGGGCTACCGCGACGCGCTGCGCCTGGCCGGGATCGAGGTCGACGAGCGCCTCGTCGGCGCGTGCGACTTCTCCTACGCATCCGGGTTCCGCACCGCGGCGCGCCTGATCGCGGACCACCGCCCGACGGCCCTGGTCGCCGGGGCCGACCTGATCGCGCTGGGGGCCGTCGACGCGGCCCGCGCGCACGGCCTCGACGTCCCCTCCCAGTTCTCCGTGGTCGGCTTCGACGACCTGCCGCAGGCCGCGCAGAGCTTCCCCGGCCTGACCACGGTGCGCCAGCCACTGCACGACATGGGCCAGATGGCGGCGCGCGCACTGCTGTCCCTGATCGAGGGCCAGTCGCTGCTGATGGAGCACATGCAGCTGCCTACGGAGCTGATCATGCGCGGGACGACCGCCGCGCCCACCGCGTACGACGCGGTGCTTCCCGCCGACCCCGCGGCGCCGCGCCGCCTGCCCGGCGTCGGCGGGGGAGTGGAGTGATGCACGTGATGTCCTACTTCACGAACGACGACGAGGCGCTGCACCTGGCGGTCAGCCGGGACGGCGTCGGCTTCGCGGCCCTCAACGACGGTCGGCCGGTGCTGCGCGGCACGGTCGGCACGGGCCGGCTGCGCGACCCCTTCATCGGCATCGGCCCCGGCGGCGTCTTCCACCTGCTGGCCACCGACGGGTGGACGAGTCCGTACATCGTCCACGCCACCTCGCCCGACCTGACCACGTGGTCGGAGCAGGCCCTGATCCCCGTCATGGCGCGGGTCGTCGGCGCCCACAACGCGTGGGCCCCCGAGTTCTTCCTGGACCCGGACAGCGGGGAGTACCACCTGATCTGGTCCTCCGTGGTCGATCCGGACGCCTCCGCCGAGGGCCGGGACTGGGAGAACGTCGGCCAGGACCACCGCATCTGGCACTGCACGACGCGGGACTTCGCGCACTACTCGCCGGCCGAGCTCTTCTTCGACCCCGGCTATTCGGTGATCGACGCGACGGTCGCGCACCACGACGGCCGCTTCATGATGGCCTTCAAGGACGAGCGCGGGGTCAACGACCCGTCCACGGACCACAAGCACATCCTGGTCACCACGTTCGCCCGGCCGCGCGCCGACTTCAGCGAGCCGACCGGTCCCGTCAGTCCGGCGGCGGTGGAGGGACCCGCCTTCTTCCGCCGGGACGGCGAGTGGGTGCTGCTGTTCGACCACTACCTCGAGGGACGCTACGGCGCCGCGTCGAGTGCGGACGGCGTCGAGTGGGCCCCCGCAGAGATCTCCCTGCCGCCCGGCACGCGGCACGCCTCCGTGCTCACCGTGCCGCACGACCGGGTCCCGCTCCTCGACGGAGCACCTGTGTGATAGCGGCCCGGACCGGGCGCGGCGCAAAAAACAATATACGTATATCCGCGTAGTCAGTACAGTTCCGGCAGGCCGCCGACACCTCACCAGGCTCAGTGCGATGGCCCCGCCGACACCTTTTTCAGGTCCTATCAAAGGAGTTAGGCACCATGCATGATTCACCTGCGTTCACGAGGCGTTCGATGCTCAAGGGGTTCGGCGCGCTGGCGGGCGTCGCGGCCCTGGGCGGCTGCGGCACCAGCGGCGGTGCCGCCGGAGGTTCCTCGAAGGTGCAGGCGGTCAAGTCCGGCACGCTGACCATCATGTCACCGACCGGGGAGATCACCGACGACTTCGTGTCCGGCTTCCAGAAGGTCTACCCGCAGCTGAAGATCACGCAGATCAACACGGACCCGACTCGGCTGAACGCGATGCTGGCGGCGGGCAACCCGCCGGACCTGGTGCGTGACGCGGGCACGGACGTGACCCCGTACATCGCCAGCCAGGGCCTCGCGCTGAACCTGGATGAGTACTTCGCCCAGAGCACGATCCTCAAAGAGTCCGACATCATGCCGGTCAACGACGTGTGGAAGTGGGACGGCACGAAGCAGGGCTCCGGTTCGCGCTACGGCATCGCCAAGGACTGGTCCCAGGACGCGATGTGGTGGTACGACTCCGAGCTCTGGACGGCCGCCGGCCTGGCCGCCCCGGACCCGAACACCCCGCTCGGCTACGACGAACTGCTGGCCAACGCCAAGAAGCTGACCAAGACCTCGGGCGGCAAGACCAGCGTCTACGGCCTCTGGTACGTGACCCCGGACATCGACCGGATCGCGGCCATGGTGGCCACCGCCGGCGGAAAGATCATCTCTGAAGACCTGTCTACCGTCGACTTCACCTCACCGGAGGCGATCAAGGCACTGACCTGGATCGTGGACGCGGGCAAGTCCGGGGTCGGCTACTCGGTGGCCAACCCGAGCCCGGACTGGGACGGCCCGGAAATGTTCGCGGGCAAGCAGGCCACCGCCTGCCAGGGCTACTGGTACACCGGCTACGCCGAGAGCACGGCGCCCGCTTTCGAGTCCAAGCTGGTGCTCAACTCGGCCCCGCTGCTCGGCGGCACCCGGATCAGCCCGACCTTCGGCGCGGTGGGCTACTGGATCCCGGCCAAGGCCAAGAACCCGGGCGCCTCCTTCGCCTGGCTGGAGTGGTACTGCGGCGGCGCGGGCGCGAAGCAGCGGATCTCTGCGGGCGACGGTCTGCCCTCGATGCGCTCGATGCTCTCCCTGCTGCCGCAGCGCACCTCCTTCGAGAAGGCCTCCTTTGCGACCCAGAACAATGAATTGAAGTACATCGACGTGGTGCAGGTCGCCTCGCCGTACGCACTGAACACCGCGATCAACGCCACCCTGCAGAAGGACTTCCCGCAGGCCATCAGCGGCAGCCTGTCCGTGTCCGGGCTGGCCGACCTGCTGACCAAGGACGTGAACGCGGTGCTGGCGGCCGGCAAGAAGGCCCTCGGACGGTGACATTGAGAGGCGTAAGGCACTAACCATGACGACGCGACTCGATCGCATCCACATCCCCGCCGCCACGGTGCGCCGTAGGCGGCGGGAGGGGGGGCGCGGAGCCCTGGCCTTCTACGGCTTCGTCTCTCCCTGGCTGCTGGGCACCGCGGCGTTGACCTTGTTCCCGGTGGGGTACGCGGTGTACCTCAGCTTCACCAACTGGAACGGCCTGACGCCGAACCTGCCGTGGGCGGGGCTGGCCAACTACCGTGAGGTGCTCACCTCTTCAGACACCCTGCAGTCGCTGGAGAAGACGCTGCTGCTCGTGCTCGTCGTCGTGCCGACGACAGTCGTCGGCAGCCTCATCCTGGCCATCATGCTGGACAAGAAGGTGCGCGCCAGGATCGCGCTGCGGACCCTGATCTACATCCCCGCGGTGGTGCCGCCGGTGGCGGCGGCGCTGATCTGGAAGGTGGTGTTCGACAAGGACTCGGGCGCCGCCAACCGGGTCCTGCGCATCTTCGGGGTCGACCCGATCAGCTGGCTGACCGGGAACAACGCCTTCATCGTGCTGTGCGTCGTGATGCTGTGGGGCCTGGGCGCGGGCATCATCATCAACCTGGCCGCGCTGCAGAACGTGCCCCCGGAGCAACTGGAGGCGGCGACGATGGACGGTGCCGGGGTGGTCAAGACCTTCCGGCACGTCACCCTGCCGGCGATCTCCCCGGTACTGCTGTTCCAGACCGTCCTGGTGACCATCACCACCCTGCAGACCTTCGTCCCGGCGCTGCTGCTCTCCCCGATCAGCAACAGCTCGGTTCAGGTCAACATCCCGGACGCCAACCGGCTGTACATGGTGAACGTCTACGAGCAGTTCTTCGCCTACAGCCGGTACGGCTACGGCTCGGCGATGATCGTGGTCTTCTTCGTCGTCATCCTGCTGATGACCGTGGTGATCTTCAGGGTGCTGGGACGCAGCGTGTTCTACGCCGTGGACCCCGCCGAGTCGCGAAAGGAGGGCTGAGCGCGGTGAAAGCTCGCATGCGCACCTCGCACCCGCTCGTCTTCACAGCGCTGGTGGTGGTCGCGGTCCTGGTGACGCTGCCGTTCATCACCCTGATCATCAGCGCACTGACCCCGTCGGACCAGATGGGCGTGGACCGCTGGCTGCCGACCTCCTTCCGCTGGGGCGACATCGCCGACGCCCTGAGCTACATCCCGTTCTGGCGCCTGGCCCGCAACTCGGTGGTGCTGTCCACCGTCTTCGGCGTGCTGACCACCTTCAGCTCCGCGCTGACCGGCTACGGCTTCGCCCGGCTGCGCGCCCCGGGAAAGAAGGTGCTGTTCGCGATCCTGATCGCCACCATGATGGTGCCGCAGATCGTCACCCTGATCCCGACCTACCTGCTGTTCGCCCGCTTCAACCTGGTCGGCACGTACTGGCCGTGGGTGCTGTGGGGGATGGCCGGCGCGCCGTACGCGATCTTCCTGTACCGCCAGTTCTTCGCCGGCTTTCCCAAAGAGCTGGAGGAGGCGGCGATCCTGGACGGTGCCGGACGCATCCGGATCTTCATCAGCATCTTCCTGCCGCTCTCCCGCCCGATGCTGGTCACTGCCTTTGTGCTGGCCTTCAACGCGGTCTGGGGCGACTTCGTGGCGCCGAACCTGTTCCTGAACCAGTCCAACACCACCCTGGCCGTGGGCGTGGCCCAGGGCTACCAGAACAGCCAGGGCTACCCGGTCTACAACCTGCTGGCCGGCGGCGCGCTGCTCTACGTCATCCCCGTCGTCGTGCTGTTCCTGGCCGTGCAGCGCAGCTACGTACGCGGCTTCGTGAACTCGGGGATCAAGTGAGTACGCCCTCGAACACGGCCCCGGCCCCGGCCCCGCTGTACCGCGACCCGGTGCACGACGGGGCGACCGACCCGACCGTCGTGTTCAACCGCGAACTCGGCCAGTGGTGGATGTTCTACACCGCGCGCCGCCCCGACGCCCCCGGTCCCGGCTACGCCTGGGTGCACGGCACGGACCTGGGCATCGCGGTCAGCACGGACGGCGGCAACAGCTGGCTCTACCGGGGCACCGCACGCGGCCTGGACTTCGAATGGGGCCGCAACACCTACTGGGCCCCGGAAGTTCTGTGGGCCGAAGGCCGGTACCACATGTTCGTCAGCTACATCCGCGGCGTGCCCGACCGCTGGGAAGGCCACGGACGAGCGATCCTGCACTATACGAGCTCGAACCTGAGCGACTGGGAGTATCAGGGGCCGTGCGAGCTCGGCTCGTCCCGGGTGATCGACGCCGCCGTGTACCCGCTCCCCGACGGCGGCTACCGGATGTGGTTCAAGGACGAGGAACACGGCTCGCACACGTACTGCGCGGACAGCCCGGACCTGCAGACCTGGGGCCCGGCCCGGCCTGTCGTCACCGACATCGAACACGAAGGCCCCAACGTCTTCGCGCTCGGCGGCCACTACTGGATGATCATCGACCAATGGCACGGCCAAGGCGTCTGCCGCTCCACCGACCTGGAGATCTGGCAACGCACCGGCCTGATCCTCGACCGCCCCGGCACCCGCACCGACGACCAGGACTTCGGCAGACACGCCGACGTCGTCGTGGCCGGAGACGTCGGCTACGCCTTCTACTTCACCCACCCCTGCGCCGTCCCCGGGCTCGAGGACGAGAGCTACGCGACTCGGCGCTCCTCAGTGCAGGTTGCCGCGCTGCGGGTGGTGGACGGCATGCTGCACTGCGACCGCGACGAACCGGTCGACCTGCACTTGAGCTGAGCTGAGCTGAGCTGAGCTGAGCTGAGCTGAGCTGAGCTGAGCTGAGCTGACGCGATCTGACCCGATTGGAGGGGACGGCGCACGTGTATCGCAACTATGGATCAGGGCTCGAACACACCGGTTCCTCCAGGGTCCTGCGGATCGAGCCGTGGGGTGCGCACGCGGTGCGCGTGCGGGCTGCAACCGACGCGATCGACGACACCCTCGCTGGCGCGCTCGACCCGCCCGTGGACATGGACGCCGATCCGCCGTCCAGCGAGCCGCTGGCGACTGTGCACGAGGACGGGACGGCCCGGCTGGTCAACGGCCGGATCACCGTCGAGGCGGACGCGCGCGGCAGGCTGCGCTTCCTGCGCACCGGCGGCGAGCGCGAACTGCTCTCCGAGAAGCGGCCCTATCCCGGCGTCGAGGGCCCGCGCGTGCACACGCCGCTCGGCGACGGCTCGTACCGGCTGGAGCAGCAGTTCACCGCGTACGACGGCGAGCGGCTGCACGGCCTGGGCCAGCACCTGCACGGCCGGCTGGACCAGAAGGGCTGCGTCATCGACCTGGTGCAGCGCAACACCGTGGTCACCATCCCGTTCCTGCATTCCTCGCGCGGCTACGGCCTGCTGTGGAACAACCCTGCGATGGGCCGGGTGGAACTCGGCGCGGACGCGACCCGCTGGGTGGCCGATAGCGCCCGTCAGCTCGACTACTGGATCGCCGCGGGCGACACCCCGGCCGAGATCATGTCAGCCTACGCCGACGCCACCGGGCACCCGCCGCTGCTGCCGGAGTGGGCCTCAGGGTTCTGGCAGTCCAAGCTGCGCTACCGCACCCAGGACGAACTGCTCGCGGTGGCCCGCGAGTACCGCGACCGGGGCCTGCCACTGTCCGTAATTGTCTGCGACTTCTTCCACTGGACCCGGATGGGGGACTGGAGCTTCGACCCGGCAGACTGGCCGGACCCGGCCGCGATGACCGCGGAATTGGCCGCGCTCGGCGTGCGGCTCGCGGTCTCGGTCTGGCCGACGGTGCAAGCAGGCAGCGTGAACTACGACGCACTGCGCGCCGCCGGGCACCTGGTGCGGGACAGCGCCGGCGGCCTGCTCACCTTCCCCTGGCCCGCCCGCGGCCGGGCCGATCACGTGCCGATGGCCTACTACGACGCGACCGACCCGGACGCCCGCCGCTTCCTGTGGGAGCGGCTGCGCGAGCAGTACCTCGCGCTCGGCGTCGCAGCGTTCTGGCTCGACGCCTGCGAGCCGGACCTGTCGCCCGACCTGGCCCGCCGGGCGCTGTACGCGGCCGGACCCGCAGCCCAGGTCGGCAACCAGTACGGCGCACTGCACGCCCGCGGCGTGGCCGAGGGGCTGCGCGCGGCGGGCGATGACAGGCCGCTGAGCCTGGTCCGCTCGTCCTGGGCGGGCAGCCAGCGCGACGGCGCGGCGCTGTGGTCCGGCGACATCCCGACCACCTTCGAGTCGCTGGCCGTGCAGGTGCGAGCCGGGCTGAACGCGGCGATGAGCGGGATTCCCTGGTGGAACACCGATATCGGCGGCTTCCAGGGCGGCGACCCGGCCGACCCGGCGTACCGGGAGCTGCTGGTGCGCTGGTTCCAGTACGGGACCTTCAGCCCGATCATGCGCTTGCACGGCGACCGCGCGCCGAACCAGCCCTTCAGCGCCGAGATGACCGGCGGCCCCAACGAGGTCTGGGCCTACGGCGAGCAGGCCTACCCGATACTGCGCGAGCACCTGCTGCTGCGTGAACGGCTGCGCCCGTACCTGCATGAGCTGGCCGAGGCCGCGCACCACACCGGGGCGCCGCCCATGCGCCCGCTGTTCTTCGAGTTCCCCGACGACGAGCACGCCTGGAGCGTCGAGGACCAGTTCCTGCTCGGCCCGGATCTGCTGGTAGCACCGGTGACCGAGGCCGACGCCCGAAACCGCCTGGTCTACCTGCCGGAGGGCGTGCGCTGGCGAGACACCGCCACCCGAACGCTGCACAAGGGCGGGGCGACGCTGTACCTGCCCGCACCGCTTGAACGCATCCCGGTCTTCGTCCGCGAGGGCGCCGCCCTCGACGGCCTCCGCATCTACTGAGCAGCTCCATCGTCCTCAACGGAGAGGGTGTCAGATGACCATGTCCGCCACTCGGCCGCAGCGCCGCACAGTCGCCGTACGCAGCGCCGCCGTACGCACCATGGCGCCGCGCGGCAGGATCGGCGTGGGCTGGTATCTCGGCATAGCGGTGGTTGTGGCGGCAGTTGTCGGCACGGTCGCGTGGCTGTCCGTCTCAGGCGGACACTCCGGACCTGCCAGGCCCGCCGCCGCGCCGGTGACGCCGCTCTCATCGCAGTCCATGGCGACGGTGGTCACGGTGAACGGCGAGGCGGTGCCGGTACGTGAGTTCGAACTCTTCCTCGCCAAGGACCGGGCCGCCGCCTACGCCTACTTCCAGCAGCACTACGGGGCGGCGGACGGTCCCGGCTTCTGGACCACCGCGCACGGCGGTCAGACCCCGACCGCGTACCTAGAAAAGCAGGCCCTCGCCGACGCGGCGGCGGACGCCGTGCAGCGTGCCCTGGCTCACCAGTACGGGCTGCTCGCAGACCCCGGATACCCGGCCTTCCTGCAAACGCTCAAGGCCGAGAACGCGCGCCGGGCCCTGGCGCTCACCCAGCACCAGCCGATCTACGGCCCGGTCCAGTACACCGAGGCCAACTACTTCGACTACCTGCTGGGCAACCTGGTCCCGCAGCTGCAGACGGCCCTGGTCGACAAGGGCCTGATCGCCGTGAACGACAGTGTCCTGCGGCAGTACTACGCCGCCCATCCGGACCAGTTCCTGCAGTCCGCCGCCGGCTCCGGAACCGACGCCGGCACAGGCTCCAAGGTGGCCGGTCCGGCCGCCCCACCGGTCACCGAGACCTACTCCCAGGCCAAGGCACAGGTCCAGCAGGCCTATGTCGTGCAGCAATACGACGCCTACGTCGCCAAGCTCGCGAGCGCCGCGACCGTGCACGTGAACCAGGCGGTCCTCGCGCAGACCCCGGTCGACTGACCGGCAGATCCCCTCCGATTCCCCCGTTTCCCCCGATCACCCGCCCCACCAAGTAAATACCCTCAAGAAAAGGTGACGATGATGTCCACCTGGCGATATCGCCTGCCCTCGGCCGCCGTGGCCCTCGGCGCGCTGCTGGGCCTCGGCCTGGCCCCGGCCCTGGCCACCCCAGCCCAGGCCACTACATGCACCACCTACTACATCTCCTCCAGCAGCGGCAGCGACAGCAACGACGGGTGCAGCACCGCCGCCCCGTGGCAGACCCTCACCAATGTCAACGCGACCACCTTCGCGGCCGGCAGCCAGATCCTGTTCCAGGACGGCGGCTCGTGGACCGGCACGCTGCACCCGCTCGGCTCCGGCACCAGCGGCAGCCCGATCGTGGTGTCCAGCTACGGCTCCGGCTCCGCGCCGATCATCGCCGGTGGCGGCGCGGCCGAGGCGGTCTACCTGGACAACCAGTCCTATGTCACGATCGAGAACCTCGAGATCACCAACACCACCACCAGCGCCGCGGTGCGCAGCGGCATCGAAGTGCAGAACGACACCAGCGGCATTCTGTACGGCATCAGCATCCTGAACAACAACATCCACGACATCCTCGGCTACTGGAGCACCGCCGAGAACGTGCAGCCGACCAACTCCTCCGGCATCGCGTTCAACCTGAGCGACAGCTACAGCACCAACGGCTGGAACGGCGTCCTGATCCAGGGCAACACCCTGACCAAGACCGACGCCGGCGGCATCTACCTCGGCTCGCTCAACGGCACCGGTCACAGCATCCTGACCAGCAACGTGACCATCACGAACAACACCCTGACGGACTCCGGCGGCAACGACATCGTCTGCGTGTACTGCAGCGCCCCGGTCGTGGAGTACAACGTGGCCACCAACAGCGGCTACCGCTACTCCGGCGCGGGCTTCTGGACCGCCCTGTCGAACAACGGGATCTGGCAGTACAACGAGATCTCCCGGCAGTGGCGCAACCTGTGGGACGGCGAGGCCTTCGACATCGACCACGACAACGACGGCACCGTCATCCAGTACAACTACACCCACGACAACCCGTTCGGCTTCATGGAATGGTGCTGCTCCAGCAGCTTCGGCGCGACCAACTCCACCGTGCGCTACAACATCAGCCAGAACGACGGCGCCGAGAACGCGGTGATCGCCACCCTGGAGGGCATCAAGACCTCGGGGACGAACGGCATCTACAACAACACCATCTACATGGGCGCCGGCGACAACGGCGACGTCACCAACACCACCGCGGCCGGCACCAACATCACCTTCTCCAACAACATCATCTACAAGCTCGGCACCGGCGGGTACTCGACCTCGGGCACCTGGACGCACAACCTCATGTACGGCAACCATCCGAGCACTGAGCCCACCGACGCAAGCAAGATCACGACCGACCCCCTGTTCGTCGCCCCCGGCGGCGCAGGCACCGGTCGCGCCACCGCTTCCGCCTACGAGCTACTGTCCGGCTCCCCGGCCCTCGGCGCGGGCACGCTGATATCCAGCAACGGCGGCGTGGACTACTTCGGCAACGCGGTCTCGTCCACGGCGGCGCCCAATATCGGTGCGTACAACGGCAGCGCGGTGAGCACGCCGACCGCCACGTACGGTGCGTACTGGCCCTTCGAGGAGGGCACCGGCACCACCTCGGCCGACGCCACGAACGACCACAACACCGCCACGCTGCACGCCGGAGCGTCCTGGACCACCGGAGAGGTCGGCTCGTACGCGGTCAGCCTGACCGGCGGCACCACCAGCTACGTCGACGTGCCGACCACCGCGATCGACACCGGCGCGAGCTACTCGGTGGCGGCCTGGGTCAAGCTGAGCAGCCTGACCGGCAACCAGACCTTCGCCAGCATCGACGGCACGAACATCAGCCCCTTCTACCTCCAGCTGACCGGCGGAAAGCTCGCGTTCACGGTGCGCAGCGCGGACTCGACGAGTTCGACCGCGACGACGGTCTCCGGCACGACGGCGGCCACCGGCACCTGGTACCACCTGGTCGGCGTGTACGACAACACGGCGCACACCATCGCGCTCTACGTCAACGGCGTGTTGCAGGGCACCGCGGCGTTCTCCTCGCCGTGGAAGGCCACCGGGCACACCGCCATCGGCCGGGCCAAGTGGAACGGCGGAAACGTCGACTTCGTCAACGGCGCGATCGACGACGTGCGGATGTACTCCAAGGCGCTCGCCAAGCAGGAGGCCGTGGCCCTGGCCACCAACGCGAACGGCTACTTCGAGCTGAACGAGGGCACCGGGACCGCCGCCGCGAACTTCATGGGCAACGTGCTGCCGACCGGCGGCCTGCAGCGGGACGCTGCCTGGACCACCGGCAAGGTCGGCTCCTACGCCGTCAGCGAGGATGGCACCTTCGGCACGAAGGTGACCATCCCGGCGGCCGAGGTCAACACCGGCGGCAGCTACACGGTGGCGGCCTGGGTCAAGCTGAGCAGCCTGACCGGCACCCAGACCTTCGTGAGCATCGACGCCGGAACCATCAGCCCGTTCTACCTCCAGCTGACCGGCGGAGACTTCGCGATGACCGTGCGCAGCGCGAACTCCACCAGCTCGACCGCGACCACCGTCACCGGCCTGGCGCCGTCCACCGGCACCTGGTACCACGTGATCGGCATGTACAACGCGAGTACGAGCACGCTCTCGCTGTACGTGAACGGCACGCTCCAGAACACCGCCACCTTCTCCTCCCCGTGGACCGCGGTCGGCAGCACCGAACTGGGCGGTGCGCTGTGGGGCGGTGCGCAGGTCGACTGGACGAACGGCAGCATCGACGACGTCCACTTCTACAACCGGATCCTGACCTCGACCGAGATCGCGGAACTCGCCGCGGGCTGAGCCACTGCAGCTGATCTAGCGCCCTACTGAGCGGCGGTGGTTGCGCCGGACCGAATCGGTCCGGCGCAACCACCGCCGCGCTGCGCCGTGCCGGTGTGACCGATGTACCGGCATCCACCTGCACGGACACAGTTACCGGCACGCGCAGGGTCGCGCAACGAGGCAGAGACAACGAAGGCATCAGAGCTGTTCGCGCGGATTGACAGGTCTCATCGCCGGGTCCATGCTCACCCGGGACAACGTTGTCTCGCCTCCTGTGGGGTTGTGAATGAACATGCGGAGCCATCCGTGGGCGCGCCGGCTGCTGGCCGCCTGCGCGGGGCTGGTCCTCGGGCTGGTCGGCGCGGGGCCGGCCCCGCGCGCGGCGAGCGCGGCGAGCCTGTATCACGAGCAGTACCGGCCGCAGTTCCACTTCAGCCCGGCGACGGACTGGATGAACGATCCCAATGGCCTGATCTACTACAAGGGCGTGTACAACCTCTACTACCAGTACAACCCGACCGGGAACACCTGGGGCGACATGTCCTGGGGCCACGCGACGAGCACCGACCTGGTGCACTGGACCCAGCAGCCGCTGGCCATCGCGGGCAGCCCGGACGAGATGATCTTCTCCGGGAGCGTCGTGCTGGACTCGACGAACAGCAGCGGCTTCGGGACCAGCGCCAACCCGCCGCTCGTGGCCGCCTACACCAGCGCGTACAGCTCCGGGATCCAGGCGCAGTCGCTCGCCTACAGTCTCGACGGCGGCGAGACGTGGAACAAGTACGCCGAGAACCCCGTGCTGAACCTCGGCTCGCAGAACTTCCGCGACCCCAAGGTCTTCTGGTACGCGCCGACGAAAAGCTGGCGGATGCTCGTCTCGCTCGCCGCGCAGGACCGGATCCAGATCTACTCCTCACCCGACCTCAAATCGTGGTCCCTGCTCAGCACGTTCGGCCCCGACGGCGACAGCGCCGGGGTGTGGGAGATGCCGGACCTGATCCCCTTGGCCCTGGACGGCGACGCGAACAACGTCAAGTGGGTGATGATCGTCGGGGTGGACAACAAGGTCCAGTACTTCGTCGGCTCGTTCAACGGCACGACGTTCACGCCCGACGGGCCCGTCACCTACACGCCCCCCGCGGGCACGCTGTACGAGGGCTTCGACGGCGGTACCTATGACGGTTGGACCACGACCGGCACCGCGTTCGGCTCGGCCCCTGCCCCCGGCACCCTGCCGAATCAGCAGACGGTCTCCGGCTACGTCGGCAGCGGCTTCGTGGACAGCTACAACGGCTACGACGCCTCGGCCGGAACGCTCACCTCACCGCCCTTCACCGTCGACAAGCCCTATCTCAATTTCCTGGTAGGCGGTGGGCACGATCCGTACGTGTCCGGCTCGGTCTACGACAGCCCGGCACCTGCGGGCACCGTCTTCGACGACTTCTCCGGGCCGGGCTGGGGAACGGGCTGGACGGCGACCGGCTCCTTCGCGAACGCGGGTCCGACCACGGAGACTCTGAACGGCCAGAAGGATCCGAGCGTGCTGGACACCTGCGTCGGCGGCTGCGACGCGGCCACCGGCACGATCACCTCGCCCACCTTCACCGTCTCCAGCGACTACATCGACTTCCTCATTGCGGGCGGCGACCACCCCGAGGGCCAACCCGGGCCGACCGCCGTCAACCTGCTGATCGGCGGCAAGACCGTCGCCTCGGCCACCGGCGACGACAGCGGCGACATGAACTGGGTGAACTGGCAGGTCGCGAAGTATCGCGGCCAGCAGGCGCAGATCCAGGTCGTCGATCAGAACGACGCCAGCGGCAACGTGCCGTGGGCGCACATCGCGCTCGACGACATCCTCTTCGCGAACATGCCCGCGGCCCCGTACGACCGTCAGGCCGCGGTGGACCTGCTGATCGGCGGCAAGGTCGTCGCCTCGGCCACCGGAGGCGACAGCGAAGCCCTCGACTGGACCAGCTTCGACCTGCGCCAGTACCAAGGCATGCAGGCCCAGATCCAGATCGTGGACCACGCGACCGAGAGCTGGGGCCACCTCCTCGCCGACCAATTCACCCTCGCCGGCCAACCGGCCCTGGGCGCGGCCGCGCGCAGCACCTGGGTGGACGACGGCGCGGACTTCTACGCCTCCGAGACCTTCACCGACGCGCCCGGCGGCCAACAGATCATCCTCGGCTGGATGAACAACTGGACCTACGGCCAGTCGATCCCGACCTCCCCCTGGCGCAGCGCCGACACCGTTGCGCGGGTGCTGAGCCTCAACACGGTCAACGGCGCGCCGAGCCTGCAGCAGACCCCGGTTTCGACCCTGGCCTCACTGCACACCGGCCCGCCGAGCGTGCTGCACGCCACCGCAGTACATCAGGGAACGACACCACTCCCGGCCAGCGGCGGCAAACTCGACATCACGGCGACGCTCAACGCCGGCAGCGCCGCCGACTTCGGCCTCCAGGTGGATACGGGCACGTACTCCGACGGGACGCCGCAGTACACGAAGATCGGCTACGACCGGGACACCGGCACGCTCTACATCGACCGCGCCGCCTCCGGCTACACCACCTTCGGCGCCGGCTTCGACCCAGTCCAGAGCGCCAAACTCGCGCTCAACGGCAACGCCGTCACCCTGCACATCCTGCTCGACGCATCGTCGCTGGAAGTGTTCGCGAACGGCGGGCAGGTAACACTGACCGACCAGATCTACCCGGGCCAGGGCAGCACCGGCCTCGCCGCGTACGCGAACGGAGGAACAGCCGTCATCACAAGCCTGCGCGCATATCAGATGGCGAGCATTTGGCCCTAGCACCGGCGCGAATCCCTGTCCGGACGCCCTGCTCCACAGCGGCCACGCGGCGTCCGGACACGGATTCATATTGGGTTGATGACACCCGGGATGCGCGCGGCACATCCACTACCCCACTGGACGCCAAAACGATCGGGCGTCCTTGCCAAAGCGATTCGGCGAGCGAGGGCGGAGCGGGTCAGGATCAAGGACGTGGCGACGGCCGACGTGTCGGTCACGATCGTCTCGCACATCCTCAGCTAGGTCGAGGGCAAACGGGCCAGCCCATGCGGGCCTTCACGTGATTAGCGCTCCACGATCTGCATAGATGTTTCCTTAGTCACTCGCATCCTCGCAGATCAGGCGCGCCATTCACATCTCAGCACACGGTATCAACGCGACAGCGTGATTAGCTGAGGCTGACGGCACACCGCTCAAGCTGAGCCGGGTGGTCGAGGAGGCCTCGTGGGACGGCCGACTGCCGGCTCGACCGGGCCGTGCTCGCCCATGCCGACCTCACGCAGGCCACCACGACGGGGATCCACGTCATTCGGTAGCTGGTGTATCGGCCGGGTACCACCCGCGGCGCGAAGACGAGTGCGTCCACGCCTCACCGCTCTCTCGACGGCGTGGTACCTGTCTGGCGCACCCTCAAAAGAACCCTTCCCTGTATACGTCCTCGATGACGATTGCTAGTGTCGTGAAAGGGCGAAGGGGGGTCGCATGCCCGACGACACGGCGCCACAGGCGGGTGGCGTTCCGGCATGGCAGGTCCTCGCCGACACTCTGTTACAGCGGGAAGCGCTGCTCTGTCGGCTGGGCCGCGGTCGGCTGCCGCGGGATTTCGCCGGGCTCTATGTCGATGACGGCGAGGTGGATCAGGTCCTGGCGACCCTGCCCGGACTCGACGGGCCGCCGCAGAGCCAGGCCGACGCCCTCGCCGCCCGGTTGCGCCCGGCATTGGACGCGGCCAGTGCGCTCTTCGCGGCCTCGCTGAGCGGGCCGCCGTGTGGGCCTGATGCCGCATTCGCCCGGCTGGCCGTCGGATGTCGGCTCGGCGATGTCGATGCGCGCGTGCTCGCGTTGTTGGCCGCTGTGGAGTTTTCGCCGCACCGGATGCGGCTGGTCGCCTACGTTCAGGACAACGTGCTATTGCCGCGGCTCACCCTGGACACTGTGAACCGTCTGGTGCCCGGCGGCGCCCGCTGTCTCGCCCCCGGCGCACCGCTGCGCAGAGCCGAACTGGTGGAGGTGACCGCGGACGGCCCGTGGGCCACCCGCATGTGCCCGCCCGCCGGCCGCGTGATGTGGGCCTTGGCCGGGGACGACTCGGCCGACCCCGCGTTGCCGCCGGGTGTCCGGCGGCTGGCGGCTTCCGACGCGACCGCCGGCACCACCGCGGATTCCGAAATCCTGCTGGTGGCCGGCGCGGACGCCGACAGCAGGCTGGAGGCGATCCGGCGCACCTGGCCCGGCCGCGCGCTACTGGTGACCCGGCTGCCGGCCACGCCGGTCGAATGGGCGGCGGCGGTGCGCGAGGCCGTGGTCGGCGGGCGGGCGGTGGTGCTCGACCTGGTCGGACCGCTCGATCCGCAGGCCGCCGACTGGATCACCAACGTCACCCAACTGAGCTGGGCGATCAGCTCACCGCGCGAACTGGCGCTGGACACGCTGCCTTCACGGCCGTGGTCGGAGATTCGGCTCGAATCAGGCCTCGCCGACGCGACGGACTGGGCGAGTGCGCTCGGCGTCGCGCCAGATCCGGCGTATCCGCTCTCCCGCGACCAGCTGAGGCTCGCCGCCGCGGCCGTCGCCGCAGACCCCGCCCGGCTGGCCGCCGGGGTGCGCAGGCTCGCCGGCGGCCATTTGGACGATCTCGCGGTACGCGTACGGCCGCGGCGGACCATGGCCGACCTGGTGCTGCCCGCCGACCAGGCCGCGCAGTTACAGGAACTGGTCACGCGTTACCGCAGACGCAGCACGGTCTACCAGGAGTGGGGGTTTGCGCCGCTGCCGTCCACCGGCGTCGTCGCCTTGTTCTCCGGCCCTTCGGGCACCGGCAAGACCCTCGCGGCCGAGGTCGTCGCCGGGCGACTCGGACTCGACCTGTACAAGGTGGATCTCTCCTCGGTGGTCAGCAAATACATCGGCGAGACCGAGAAGAACCTGGAACGGATCTTCACCGCCGCGTCCGCCGGCGATCTGGTGCTGTTCTTCGACGAGGCCGACGCGCTGTTCGGCAAGCGCTCCGAAGTCGGCGACGCACACGACCGGTACGCCAACATCGAAGTCGCATACCTGCTCCAGCGCCTGGAGTCCTACGACGGCCTGGTAGTCATGGCGACCAACCTGCAGCGCAACATCGACGAAGCGTTCCTGCGCCGTATCTCCGTATTGATCGATTTCGGCCCGCCCGACGAAACCCACCGGCGCCTGATCTGGCAGCACGCGTTCCCCGGCGGTGCGCCGGTCCACGCGCTGGACTTCGACTACCTGGCCCGCCAGTTCAAGATCACCGGGGGTGTCATCCGCAACGCGGCCCTCAGCGCGGCGTTCCTGGCCGCCGAGTCCGGCGAGAAGATAACCATGGAGCTGGTCGCGCTCGCGCTGAAACGAGAATTCCAGAAAGTCGGCCGGCTGCTCATCGAGACCGAGTTCGGCCGCTACTTCGACCTGGTCAACGAGGAAGGCGATGCTGCACGTACTCGATGAATCCCTCGAGGCGTTCCTGCGCGCCACCGTCCCGCTGCCCGCGCGCGAGATCGATGTCGCCTTCGACGCGCCGGACAAGGAGTGGGCGGCCAGGGTCTCGAGGCCGACGATCAACCTGTACCTGTGGGACGTGCGCCGCAACGTGAGTACGCGCTACGTCGGCACCGACGATCCGGGAGAAGGGAACGGCCACGCGCACCGGCGCGGCCCGTCGTTCCGAGTGGACTGTCGCTACCTGGTCACCGCGTGGACCTCGGACGTGCGCGACGAACACGCCCTGCTCGGCGCCACCCTGACAGTGCTCCTGCAGCACACCGAACTGGAACGGAAGTACCTGCAAGGCGCCTACCGCGACGCCGCGCGGGTACCGTTCATCGAACTCGGCGCGGATGACGGCCGGGACAACTCCGGCTTCTGGTCCGCACTCGGCGGCCAACTCAAACCAGGACTTGACCTCACGGTCACCACGACCGTGGACACCGCACTGCTCACCTCTGCCAGCCGGCCGGCGGACCAGCTCACGATCACCACACACGGAAACGGCGCCCCGAACAGAGGGTAATTCGTCAGCGGCCGAACCGGACAATCGCCACAGCTCGTCGATGTCGGCTTGGTCCGGATGCGCGACAACCACGGCGACGGGCGGGTGCAGTGCCTCGCACGCCGCCGCGAACTCCGCCAGCAGGGCTGCGCCGCCGGGCAGCATCGCGATGAACGCCAACTGCAGCAGGAAGTTCACCAGGAGCTGCTGTGTGCCGCGCTCGTCCAGCACTCCCCGTACGGTCGCGCTAGCCCAGCCACAACATATTAGATTACTGATAAGCGCCGCCCACGCCCACCTGCTCGCCCGCCTCGCGCGTCACCGTCAACGGCCCCAGCAGCGCAAACCGCATGCCATCCCATCCCCCGGCACCGCGCCCCCATCCGATCGCAGGGCTCGACCGGACCTGATCGGATGCTACGCGCAATCGCACGCCGATTGCACGCGGATCGCACACGCGGGGCGCACCGTGGGCTGCGGCCGGTCGTCCATGGTCCAGACGCACGGCCCGGACGGGGACGACCGACAGGCCAGTTCCGCAAACTGCCTAGCCAAAGGGAAGTCGGCTCATGAAAGCACGAACCGCAAGAACACTCGGCACGATATCAGCATCCATACTCACGATCACGGTGCTGTCGGCCCCGGCGCACGCGAACGCAGTCGGCGCCCTCTTCCAGTCCGATGCGGCCCTCACCTGGTGTGCCCAGGAGAACGGCACCACGTCGGGCGTCTTCCTCGACCCGTGCAACCCGTCGCAGTCCTCTGACCTGTGGACCGGCCCCAATGTCCCGACCGTGGTCGGTCAAATCGTGAATGCGCACAGCGACCTGTGCCTGACCGGCAACAACAACACCGGCGTGGTCGACCTCGAACCGTGCCGGAAGTCCCCGGGCCAGTTGTGGAAGGTCCACGGTGGCGGCGTCAATGGCGACCTCGGATTCCAGGCCGACTCCGGGGGCCCTACGGGGTACTACCTCTGGCAGAGCAACAGATCGCTGCAAGTGCGCTCCACGGGCGACCCGAGCAGTCCGCACGACACGTGGTTCTACTCGTGACCCCTCGATGACGTCACTTCTGCGCCGGCGATCCTCCGACCGTGCTCACGCCGTCTCAAGCGGGGCGGGGGCGAATGCGGGGGCGGGGTGGCAGGTGAAACCGAGCCGAATCAGCGCTCTGGTGATTTCTGCGGAGGTGAAGTCGCGGCGGTGCTGCCCGGTGATCACTTCGCCGACCTGTTTGACGGGGAAGGTCCGCCGGTCGATGATCACGCACGCGCCGGTGACGGGCTCGGGCTTGATGCCCTTCATGGACGCCTGTACATCGGTCTTGAGGAAGTCGAAGGCGAAGCGGGCGATGACACAACGCATGATGCCTCACAGGGTTGAAAGGAGCCGGGTGGGGGTGCCGGGCGTGCAGGGACGACTACTCGCCGACCACCGGCGGTCGAGGTAAGTCGGCTGGATGACCGCCGTAGTGGTGGGCCAGCGGTCTTGGCAGGCCGTTATGGCCGACGGTGATGGGCGCCTGCTGTCCGGGCGTCCGATGAGTCGGGTGCGTTTCGTGGGAATCATGCGGCACGCCGAGGGAAGACTGCCACCCGGCCGTGCCGTATGCGACACCGTGGAGAAAACAATCGACCTTCTCCATCATCATAGCGCCATGGTGGTCGTGTTAACGGTGTTACTCCGCGCGAACGGATGATCGGTACCCCGCGTCTGGATCTACTGACGTTCCGCGAGCGCTTCAGTTGCCTGACCGACGAGTATCAAATCGCGGGCTGCATCGAGGGCGGCCAATCGCCGCCGGATCCGAGCCGCGTCGACGGTGCGTTGTTGCGTCTGGCAGAGATCCAAGGCCAGGAGCCAGGCAACGTGAACCGCTCCGGCTTTGCGCCGGGCTCGTTCCTTGGAAGGATCGAGCCCGTCATGTCGGACAACAGATACCCGCAGGAGTTGCGTGACCGGGCGGTGCGCCTGGTGCTCGAGACCCGCGATTCGTACCCGAGCCTGGACTAGGCGACCCATTCGATCGGGGCGAAACTGGGGGTCGGCCCGGGGCCGCTGCGCTCCTGGGTGCGTCAGGCCGATATCGACGCCGGCGCCCGGCGCCTGGCCCGGGACCACGAGCGAGGAGTCCGCGCGGATCAAGGCGCTCGAGCGCGAGGTGGCAGAGCCGCGCCGTGCGCGACGCGCACTGAAGGACCTGATCATCCGGGTGCACAGCGAGAACTTCGGCATCTACGGTGTGCGCAAGGTCGGGCGGGAGATCAACCGGCGCGGGCAGGGCGTGGCCCGCTGCACGGTCGAGCGGCTGATGCGCGAGCTCGGACTGCAGGGCGCGGTGCGCGGCAAGAAGATCCGCACCACGATCCCCGATCCGGCCGCCGAGCGGGCCGTCGACCCGGTCAAGCGGAACTTCGTCGCCGCGGCGCCCAACCGCTGCTGGGTCGCGGAGGTTGCGCACGTGCCAGCGTACGCGGGCACCGTCTACGTCGCGTTCGCCGTGGACACCTTCTCTCGCCGTATTGTCAGCTGGTCGGCGGCCACCTCGAAGGCGACCCCGCTCGTGCTCGGCGCCCTGCGGATGAGCCTGTGGCAGCGTGACCGGGCCGGCCAAGTCCGTGCAGGTTTGATCCATCACAGCGATGCGGGATCTCAAGACACGAGTGTCCGCCTCGCGGCCCATCTGGCCGGGGAGAACATCGCCGCCTCGATCGGTATCATCGGCGACGCCCTGGACAACGCGCTGACGGAGTCGACCATCGGCCTGCACAAGACCTACCTGATCAAGCGGCGTGGGCCGTGGCGCACCCCGACCGACGTCGAACTCGGCACCGCCGAGTGGATCGACTGGTACAACAACCGGAGGCTGCACGGAGAGATGGGCCACGTCCCGCCCGTCGAATACGAAGCAGAGTTCTACCTCAGCCGGCCAAACCTGCAGCTGGAAGCCCAGTCCTGGAGTCTGGCGCGATCCCGGTGCGGTTCAATAGCAAATGCTGTCCATACTTGGGCTTAACCCTTGAACGTGGATACCCTGATCATTGGATCGTGACGATCCGAAGGATGGGAGTTCCCGTTGGGGACGTATCGATACTCCGCTGAGTTCCGCACTGACGCGGTCGCGGTGGCGCGCTCCTCGGACCGGCGGCTCGCGCAGGTGGCCCGTGACCTGGGGGTGAACCACGAGACGCTGCGTCCGTGGGTCAAGGCCGCCGAGCGGGCCGAGGACCCGGTCGTGGCGGCCGAGTCGGTGAAGGACGCCGAGATCGCGCGGCTGCGCAGGCAGGTGCGTGAGTTGGAGAGCGAGCGCGAGATCCTGCGCAAGGCGGCGAAGTATTTCGCGCGGGAGACGGGCTGGTGAGGAGCTGTAAGGGAATTACTGCCTGATTCGGCCTCGGGTTCGATGCGTGCAGTGGTGTACGGGCCCTTATGGGGATATCGCAGGAGGCTCTGGCGGCGCTGGATGTGAAGTTCGCTGCGGTGCTCCCGCACCTGGACGAACGGCAACGCCGGCTGTATCTGGCCTCTGAAGCCCAGGTGCTGGGGTACGGCGCGATCGCGGCTGTTGCACGGCTCGCGGAGGTCTCCGCCTCGAGCATCGTGCGGGGCCGCGAGGAGCCGGCCGGCGGGGTGGTGCTGCCGGGGCGGGTGCGGCGGCCCGGCGCTGGACGTAGGTCGGCGGCCGAGCGTGACCCGGGCCTGGTCTCCGCGCTCGAGGCGTTGATCGGGCCGCGGGAGGTGGGCGACCCGGTCTGCCCGTTGCGCTGGACCACCGCCTCGCTGCGGGACCTGGCCAAGGAGTTGACCGATGCAGGGCACCGGGTCAGTGCCCCGGTCGTCGGCGACCTGGTGCACAAGACGGGCTTCAGTCTCCAGGGCACGGTCAAGACCCGGGCCGGCGCCCGGGTGCCCGACCGCGACGCCCAGTTCCGGCACATCAACACCGCCGTCACGCGGTTCCTGACCCAGGGCCTGGCGGTGGTGAGTGTGGATGCGAAGAAGAAGGAGCCGATCGGCGAGTTCGCCCGCCCGGGGCGCGGCTACCGGCCCAAGGGCCGCCCGATCAGCGCTGCGGACCACGACTTCACCGGCCCCGACACCCCGATCGCGATCCCGTACGGCGTCTACGACCTGGGGCGTGACACCGGCTGGGTGAACGCGGGCACCGACCGCAACACCGCCGCGTTCGCGGTCGAATCCATCCGCCGTCGGTGAAGCACACAGGGCCGGGCCCACTATCCCGGGGCCGGCCAACTGTTGATCACCGCGGACTCGGGCGGCGCGAACTCGGCGGACTCCACGTTGTTCAAGATGGATCCGGCCGCCTTCGCCGACGAGAGCGGGCCCACCGTCACCGCCAAGCACTTTCCACCCGGGACTTCGAAGTGGAACAAGGTGGAGCACCGGCTCTTCCCCCGCATCACCCACAGCCCGCGCGGACGGCCCCTGACCAGCGACGAGGTGCTGCTCCAATCCATCTCCACCACCCACACGAGAACCGGTCTGAGTGTCAACGCAATGCTGGATGAGAACCACTACCCCACCGGCCGCAAGCTCACCAAGGCCGAGCGCACGGCGGCGCAGCAGCGCGTCGAGCGCGAGGCCTTCCACGGGGAGTGGAACTACGCCATCGCCCCCTGTGACCCGCAGCAGAGCCCACTGACCGGGCCGCACCGGGCGAAGGCACCCCCGATACCGCTCGAGGCCACTTTCCTGCTCACCCACCGCGCCCTGACCGGACTCTCCCGCGAGCAGTTCGACCATCTTGTCAACGAACTCGAGCCCGCCCGCAAGCACCTGGCCGAGGCCGAGCGCGAGAAGAGACAGGGCGTCAACCGGCGCGGCTACAACCCCGGGCACGGGTTCCTCGAGCACCGCCACCGCGTCCTGGCCGCGATCCTCAGCCGCCGCAACACCACCACCCTGACCCTGACCGCACAACTACTCGGCCGAGACCGCAACACCCTGAACTACCACGCCCACCGCACCATGCCGCTGCCGGCCTTCGCCGCCCCCGACATCGTCAAAGCCCTCGACCAACCCCGCCGCACCCACCCACCCCGCACCACCGACGCCCCCAAGACCGCGATCACCGACTACGAAAACAACACCAAACCGGCCAGTAGTTAACTGACGGCTCCTAAGTCGCTTCCAGTTCGTCGCGGAGCATCACCGCGCCTACGGCGTCAAGCGACTGTGCCGGATCGTGCAGGTCTCCCGCTCCGGGTTCTACCGCTGACGGGCCGCCGCTGGCACGCGGGCCGAGCGCGAGCGTGCCGACTGGGAGCTGGGCGTGCGTATCGCGCGGATCCACACCGACTCCGAGGGCACCTACGGGCGCCCGAGGATCACCGCGCAGCTGGCCGCTTCGGGTCGGGCGGTCAGCCACGAGCGGGTGGCCCGCCCGATGCGCCGGCGCGGCATCGCCGGACTGCACCTGCGCCAGAAGGTGCGCACCACCATCCCCGAGCCGGCCGCCTGCCCGGCGCCGGACCTGCTGACGCGCGACTTCACCGCCACCGCACCCAACACCCGCTACGTCGGGGACATCACGTACCTGCCGATCGGCGACGGGAAGTACCTGTACCCGGCCACGGTGCTCGACCTCTACTCCCGGCGCCTTGCCTGCTGGTCGATCGCCGAACACATGCGCACCGACCTGGCCACCGACGCATTCTTCGGCCGGCTCTAGCGTACTGGGCTGGGTTATATAACGTTATTGGTGTAACTTGATTGTTAATTGTTCTACTTGCGCCCGGCGGACAGGCGTCCAAGGCGGCGGCCTGGCGAAACTGGGACTGACCCGGGACACCTGAGGACAAGTACTCGGAGTGGAGTGGGCGGGAGCAGTGCAGTGACCTGCGCTCCCCCGGCTTTCGGCGCAACCGCGGGGGCTGAGGCTCGTACGGGATCGACGGGGATTCCGGTCCGGTTGCCCGGACCGGAATCCCTTTTCGGTGGTCGCTTCGGCTGCGGGCTGTCGCCGTCAGCCTGCCGTCACGATGATGGGGTGATCGCGCCGAACAGGCCGTCCGCCTCGCCGTTGATTCCGGCACTGAACAGCAGGGTGCCGGTGCCGCCGGTGGACGCGGTGCCGAAAGTCAGACCCCACAGCCCGTCGATGGTCAGCGGCTTGCCCTGCTGGTTGCGCAGTTGCCCGAGGAAGTGCCCGGAGAACGGGTCGTAGGCGTTGATCCGCCCGTCGCCGAAGTCGCCCGCCAGCAGCGCGCCCCCGAAGCGGCCGAAGCTGGACGGGGCTATGGCCAGGCCCCACGGCGAGTCGAGTTCGCCGCGCGAGGCCAGCCGCTCGACGAGGAAGCCGTTGGTGGTGAAGACGTCGATGAAGCCGTGGCCCTCGCCCGCGACGTCGTCGTGCTTGGCGGCGTCCTGCTTGGCGTACGTGACGTAGATCAGACCATTGAGGTCCTGGATGCCGAACGGGGCGTAGCCCTTCGGCAGGGCGCGGTCGTTGAACCCGCCGGCCGTGGCGACCGGCTTGAAGGTGGAGTCGAACACGTCCACGGTGCCGTCGTGGAAGTTGCTGGCGTACAGGAAGGTACCCGCGTCGCCGGTGGCGATCGTCAGGCCCTTGTAGACGGCGGTGGGCGAGGCGAACGCCACCTGGGCGGCGGTCGGCGCCGCCGCCGGGTTCCAGCCGGTGATCTGCCCGGACTCGGAGGAGAAGATGAACCGCGCCGGGCCGCTGCCCGCCGCGGTGGTGACGACGAAGCCGGCGCCGCCGTTGAAGACCTGGCCGGTCGGGCTGGACCCGACCGGGGGCACGGTCACGGTCAGGCCCAGCTTCGTGACGCTGGCTCCGCCCGCACCGACGGAGTAGACCGTGGCGAGACCGGTGCCGTTGTCGGAGACCCACACCGGGGACGTCGCGCTCAGGGCCAGGCCCCACGGGTTCTTCAGGGCCGGGTCCACCACTTGGGCGCCCTGGTCGGACAGGTCGGAGATCAGGTTGGTCTGCTTGAACTCCTCCCCCGCGCGGGAGTGGTCGGCGGAGACCGCGCCGGACGACGCGGGCGCGGCGGCGACCGCGGCGGCCAAGACCAACCCGCCTGCCGTGAGCACGGCCAAGGTGCGCCGTCGTTGAGAGTGCAGCATGAGGTTCCTCCCTGCGGCCGAGCCAAACGCTGTGCGGACACCCGAATCAGCCGTGGAATGTTCAGAATCCTTGTACACGGATGGGTGCTGCGCGGCGTCGTGCGGCCGGATGTGCAGCTCGTGTTGCAGGACATCCGCGAAACGGATCGATTGCGGTCATGGGACCGGCGCCGGTCCGATTGTGATGCTTCTGTAACACGATGCGCAGACGAACGGCGGGAGGTCTGCGGCGACGTCGCTGCACCGCAGGTCCCCGTTCGGCAGGTCAGCGCTCGATGGCGTCTCTGATCTGGCGGGTCATGGCGACGTCGGCGAGGGCGATGGCGCTGCTGGACGTTCCGGTGAAGGCGACGCCGACCTCCACGGTGGCGTCGTCCCAGACACAGATGGTCCCGAAGGACACGTTGCCGCACTGGAGCGAACCGCCCCGTGGACCGGGATCGAAGGTCTGGGTGTTCGAGACCTGCGGATCGTCGAGCGCGGTGTAGAGCAGTGCGGCGAGTTCGTCGGTCGAAGGCGAGGGTGCCCCGGGAGCCGGGGTGGAGTAGGTACCCGCGATCATGATGGTGCGGCCCGCGGAGTGCTTGTACGTCGGGTCGAGATACGCGCCGGAGACCTTGACGGCGGTCAGCTGCAGGTCGGTGGTGGCGATACCGTCGAAGAGCTCTGTCAACTGCCGGCTATCGGAGTCGTGGCCGAGCTTCAGCGTTCCGATGGCCGCGGGAAGCCGCAACGGCGCTTTCGGGTCGGCGACGGTGGTGGTCGGCGGCCCCGCGGACGAAGGACCGCCGACGATGTGCGGCGTGCCATTCTGAGGGTGGATGCCGTTCGCGACGATGAGCAGTGCGATGAGTGCGGCGAAACCGATCGCTATGAGCGGTCCCGGACGCACGCGTGACCGGCGGGGTATTGCCGACGGCAGATCGCTGTCAGGCGGGGCCTGCGCGGCGTCCGACGGTGCCGGCCGCTGATCCCCGAGCTCTGATTCGGTGTGTCCGGTGCGGTCGGTGCGTCCAGTGTGTCCGGCGCGGTCGCTAGCGCGGTCGCCGACGCGACGTCTCATGATGGCCCCGTCCCCCGTTACCTCGACAAGCCCCGTTACCTCGGCTAGCGCTGCGCCGAATGACGAATGGTCCCGCTGCCGCCAGTTTGAGGGTACTGCCGGACCTGGCATTCAGACCGCTGATTTACGCGCCGGTCCCGTCGCGAATGCGAGACGCCCGGCCGGGTTGCCCGGCCGGGCGTCTCGGTGAAGCTGTGATCAGTGTTGTGATCAGTGCCGTGATCTATATTGCGTGATCACGGGGGCTTCGCTCGCTCTCGACAGGGTCAGCCGTCGTTTTCCGAGGACGGGATGAACGCGCCGGGTACCTGGTCCGGGGCGAAGATCTTGGTCTCGCCCGGGTAGGGCTTCGTCCAGTCGTAGGTCTCGTACCAGGTCAGGTGGTTCATCTGGGTGGGGTTGGCGTAGTCGGGTACGGCGCTCGGGCCGGTGGTGTGCTGCTGTGCGAGCCAGGTCTGCCAGGTGGCCGCCATCGACTTCTCGCTGTTGGGCACCACGGTGGAGGGCTGGACCGCGGCGAACTTCGGTGCGACGGTGTTCGCGCCGCAGGACGGCTGGGTGGAGAGGCCCAGGGTCAGCGAGGTCTGGTTCGGTACCGCGGTGAACGGGGTGTAGTCGGGCTTGCTGGTGAACGCCGCGCTCATCGGGGTGGCCGCGCTGTCGAGCTGGTTCATCGGGTGGATCCCGAGGATCTGCTCGATGGTGCGGACCATCGTGATCTGCGAGTAGTAGTGGTCGTCCACGACGCCGTGCTGGGCGTAGGGGCTGATGATCTGGATCGGGGCACGGTGGCCGTCGACGTGGTCGAGGCCGGCCTGGGAGTCGTCCTCGACGACGAAGATCGCCGAGTCCTTCCAGTACTTGCTGTGCGTGATGGTGTCGACCATCTGGCCGACCGCGAGGTCGTTGTCGGCGACCTGGGCGGCCGGGCTGGGCGGGCCGCCGGTGTGGTCGCTGGAGAGCCAGAACATGTTCAGGTTGGCCGGGCCGTTCTTCTCGAAGTCCTGCTGCCAGATCTGCTCCCGGTAGATGTCCGGAACCGAGGTGTCGAACTTCGGGAACCCTGATACCGAGACGTTGTTCAGCGACGGGATCGGCGAGGAGGAGACCAGCGGGTACGCGGTGGACGCGCCGGTCGCGGCCATGGTGTTGGCGTCGCAGTACAGGTTCTGCCAGGTCGCGGCGGCCGGCTTGGTCAGGAACTGCTGGAACTCGCCGAAGTCGCGCACCGTCTTGTCGGCCGCCTCGGCGCCGGTCCACAGGAAGCCGGAGCTCTGGTGGCCGAGGGCGTCGTCCTCGGTGTCATAGCTGCGCAGGTACTCGCCGGCCGAGGACTCGGTGTACTCCGGGTCGTCCGCCTGCATCAGCCAGTTGTGGCCCTCGGCGGAGTTCGTGCCGACGTCGTAGGTGTTGTCGTAGAGCCCGAACTGCTGCTCGAGCGCATGCTGGTTCGGCGTCACGGCCTCGCCGAACTGGGTCAGCGCCGGGTCGCCGTTGCCGCGCGGGTCGTCGCCGAAGACCTGGTCGTAGGTCCGGTTCTCCTTGACGATCAGGAAGACGTGCTTGATCGTCGACGGGTCGCCGATCCGGGTCGGGACCGGCACCGGCTTCTTGCTGTTGCCCGAGGCGTACTTGACCGAGTTCTTCGTCCAGCCGTTGTACTGGAAGACCTTGTCCGTGTAGGCGCGGATGGTGTGGTCGTCCGGCAGCGTGAACTTCTGCAGGCTCGAGGTGGTGTCGTGGGTGTTGTGCCCGGCCGCGGTGGTCGGGCGCAGGGCGTCGACGCCGCGGGTGTTCGAGACCAGCACCTGGTTGCCGACGGTGGCGATCTCCGCCGGGAAGTAGTCCGTCGGCAGCAGGCCGACGTAGCTGACCGGCTGCTGCGCCGAGCTGTAGCGGTAGACGGCCACCGCGTTGGCCCGGCCGAGCGTCACCAGCAGGTGGCCGTCGGCGGTCAGGGTGATCGCGTCCGGCTCGTAGCCGACCGAGGCCTCCGGCCACGGCTGGGTCGAGATCGTCTGGACCACCTTGTTCTTGGCGGTGTCGATGACCGAGACGGTGTTGCTGTTCGTGTTGGCCACGAACAGCGTCTTGCCCGCCACGTACAGCGCGGTCGGGTGCAGGCCGACGTTGATGCTGCCGACCGCCGCCGCCGGGTTCGCCGTGTCGACGACGCTGACCGTGCCGGAGGTGCTGGAACCGGTGAACTGGCTGGCCGGCACCTGGGTGCCGTAGGAGTTGATCGTCGAGTCGCCGGCGACGGCGGTACGGCCGCCCTCGTTGCCGACGTAGATCTTGCTGCCGATCCGGACCAGGGCGCGCGGGGCGTTGCCGGTGTTCCAGCTCTGCCCGAGGACGCCGGTCGCCGCGTCGATGGCCACGACGCGGTTCTGGCCGTTGACGGCCGCGTAGACGGTGGAGCCGTCGGCGGAGAACACCGCCTGGGAGGCCAGCGCGTGCTCGGCCCCGTTCGCGGGGATCGCGACGTTGGCCGGGTTGGCGACGGTGCCGTCGGCGTTCACCGTGAACTTGGTGTAGCCGTCGGTCCGGCCGATCCACAGCGCCGTGCCGTCGGGCGAGTACGTCGGGGCCGCCTGGCCGACGTCGTTCCCGCTGATCTTCAGGTCGGCCGTCGTCGAGTTGCCGACGACCTGCTGGACCTTCCAGGTCTTCAGGTCGACGATGACCATCGCGACCCCGCCGTCGGCGACCAGCGCGGCCAGGTGGGTGCCGTCCGGGCTGACCGTGGAGGCCATGATCTTGCCCTGGTTGATCACCAGGCCGGTGCCGATCGGGTTGATGTACTGGTCGCTCGAGATGACCTGGCCCTTGTCGGTGAGCTGGCCGACCTGCTGGGTCCCGAACTGCTGGGTCGACGCTGAGCCGACGCTCGCTCCCGTGAACACGAGTGCGATCGACGCCACACCCACCTTCGCGAGACGTCGTCGGTCACTGCTGCCGCCGGGAAGCCCAAGGCCCTTCGCGGTGGGCCGTCTGCGGCGCGTTACCTGCATCGAGCTACTCCTTTAGCGGGCAGAGCCCTTTAGTGGGAAGGAAGCAGGTCGACGTTGCCGTCGAACTGCCACAGCGGGTTCGGTGCGTCCCCGTCCGGGGTGCGGACCATGAAGTAGCCGTTCACTTCCTTGGGTCCGTCACCGTCGGCGACGTACCGCCCGTTCGCGGTGACGTCGAGCTGGTAGATCGCCGAGCCGGTGATCGCGACGCCGGGGACGTGCCAGGTGACGGTGCAGCGCCAGTCGTTGCCGGGGCCGTCGGCGGCGACGAGGCCGTCGCCCTTCGTGCACGCGGCGGTGGTCTGGAGCTGCGCCTCGGTGACCGGGGGGCGGTGCAGCTGCTGCTCCTGCAGCCGGTAGAGGTGGGCGAACGCCGTGGCGAGCGACCGCTGCACCTTGTCCTGGTCGATCCCGGAGCCGGTGGCCCCGGTAGAGGCGGCGACGATCCCGATCGTCGCGGCGAGCAGTGCGGCCAGCGGCAGGACGCCGACGGTCAGCGCCCTGCGTCCGGCGCCGTCGTCGGTGAGGTTGGTGAAGTCGCGCCGCAGGAAGAGCAGGTAGGCCAGCGCGGTCGCGGCGGCGGCCCACACCAGGCTGACCGCGACGCCGATCAGCAGGGGGCTGAGTTGTTGCGGATCGGCCAGCAGGCCGTTCCACGAGATGAACGCGTAGCCCGGCAGCGCGAGGCGCACGGCGACGGGCAGCGGCAGCATCTGGGCCAGCTGCATCGAGAGGGCGGCGAGGACCGGCAGCAGCAGGCCCATCGGCGAGCGGCCCAGCGCGACGGACCCGAGCAGTCCGATGGCGGCGAGGGCCAGGGTCGGGGCGAGTACGCAGGCCCAGGCGAGCAGGACCTTCCCGGCGGCGTCCCCGGGTGACAGGAGGTGGTCGTCGAGGCCGATCAGGGGCTTGTTGCCGACCGCGATGAGGCCGCCGGCCACGCTCGACGCGACCAGCCCCGCCACGAGCAGCAGGATGACCGTGACGCTGGCCAGCGCCTTCGCCGCGAAGATCCGCCGCAGTGAGCGGACCGCCACCAGCAGGTGGCGCCAGGTGCCGAGCCGGTCCTCGGCGGCGAACACGTCGCCGGCGACCAGCGAGGTCAGCAGCGGCAGCGCCCAGGTGCCGGAGAAACCGAGCGTCACCAGCGGTCCGGCCCAGCCGGTGGTGTGCATCCAGCGGCCGAAGAGGGTGTCGGACGGCACCGTGCTCTGCTGGTTGATCGCGGCGACCGCGAGCCCGGGGCCGAGCCAGCAGGCGAGAATCAGTACGCGCATCCGCCACGGGAAGAACAGCTTGACCAGCTCGAAGCGGTAGGCGCGGGCCACTGAGACCGGGCGGGCGGCCGCGGGCGCGGCGGGCGCGACGGGGGCGTCGGCGGCGGTCGCGGTCATCGGTCGCCCTCCTGCTCGGTGTGGGCTGCTTCCTGCTCGGTGAGGGCGAGGAACGCCGCTTCGAGGGGCGAGACCACGGGGGCGAGTTCGCGCACTGCGACGTCCGCGCGCGCGAGCCGGGCCACCAGTTCGTCCATGGCGGGCACCAGTGCGCGCACCACGAGCACCTCGGTGTCGTGGCGGGCCACGGCGTCGGAGCCCTCGACGATGCGCACCCCCGGCGCGTCGAGGGTCAGCTTGCGGGCGGCGTCCGGGTCCGAGGTGCGCAGCCGGTAGTCGAGCTCGCGGTTCTCGGCGGACAGCTTGCTCACCGGGCCGGAGAAGACGACGCGTCCGGTCGCCAGGATGGTCACCTCGGAGCACAGCGCCTCGAGGTCGTCCATCCGGTGGCTGGAGAGCACGACGGTGGCGCCGTCCGCGGCCAGCCGGTTCAGGACGCCGTGCACGTGCCGCTTGCCGGCCGGGTCGAGGCCGTTGGACGGCTCGTCGAGCACCAGCAACCGGGGCCTGGTGAGCAGGGCCGCGCCCAGGCCGAGCCGCTGGCGCATGCCGAGGGAGAAACCGCGGACCCTGTCGTCGGCGACGTCGGTGAGCCCGACCTGGTCGAGCACGTCGTCGATCCCTACCGCGTTGATTCCTCCTGCGCGCGCGTCGCGGCCGCGCAGCGCGGCGAGCGCGGCCAGGTTCTGCCGGGCGGTGAGCGCGGGGTAGAGGCCGGGTCCGTCCACGAAGCCTGTGACGCCGTCGGGGGCCGCCAGCGCCCGGCCGACCGGCGTGCCGAGGATCTCGAGCCGGCCCTCGTCGGCGACGGCCAGGCCCAGCAGCAGGCCGAGCAGCGTCGTCTTCCCCGCGCCGTTCGGGCCCACCAGTCCGTGGATCTGACCCTGCGCCACGTTCAGGTCGATGCGGTCGAGCGCGATGACATCACCGAAGCACTTGGTGATCCCGCGACCCCGCACCGCGGCAGTCGTCTCCATGGGTTCCTTTCTCATGCAGCCTTCAGGAACGTAGGGATGGCAGATGACGTACACCCCTGAGTCGGTTGAATGCACGGGGAACGGAAGAGGAACCGGCGTACGCCGGGCCGGCGCGGTGCCGCCGGAGGGCGGCCTACCCGGGACGTCCCGAGACCTCCGATTACTTGACGCCTCGCGACGTTGCGTTTACTTTCGTTTAACAGTTTTCAGAGATGTTTCAATGTTTGCGTTCATGTTCGATTCTCGGCGGCGCCCGACACCCATGGCCCAGCTAGGAGTCCGACATGCCGACAGCACAGCCCGCACGATCCCGTCCACGCCGCTTTCTGAGCGCCTGCCTCGCGTTCGCGCTCGCCCTCTTCGCCCTCGCGGGACACCCGACGCAGGCCCGCGCGCAGGACAACGGGGCCGCGCGCACCCCGCTGCTGGGCTGGAGCAGCTGGTCGTTCCTGCGCAGCTCGCCCACCGAGGCCAAGATGAAGGCGCAGGCGGCCGGGCTGGCGTCCAGCGGCCTGGTGGCCGCCGGGTACCAGTACGTCAACCTGGACGACTTCTGGTACCTGAACCCCGCGACCACCGTGGACGCATACGGGCGCTGGGTGACCGACACCTCCAAGTTCCCCGACGGCATGGCGAATCTGGGCACGTACATCCACGGCCTCGGCGAGAAGTTCGGCATGTACCTGACCCCGGGCATCCCGGTCGCCGCGTACAACCAGAACACCCCGATCGCGGGCACCTCGTTCCACGCCCGCGACATCGTCTCCAACACCTCGAGTTTCGAGACGAACTACAACTTCGGCAGCGGGGCGATGTACTACATCGACTACGCCAAGAACCCGGCCGCCGCGCAGGCGTTCCTCAACTCCTGGGCGGACCTGCTGGCCGGTTACGGCATCGACTACCTGAAGATCGACGGCGTCAGCCCGAACGACGGGGACACCGAGGGCGTCGCCGACGTCCAGCACTGGTCGCAGGCGCTCAACCAGTCCGGCCGCACGATCCACCTCGAGCTGTCCAACTCGCTGACCGTCGGCGACGCGGCCTCGTGGCAGCAGTCCGCCAACGGCTGGCGCATCGACGGCGACGTCGAGTGCTACTGCGGCTCGAACGGCTCCTCCTTCCCGCTCACCGACTGGAACAACGTGCACGGCCGCTTCACCGACGTGGTGCCGTGGATCGGCGTCGGCACCACCGGCGGCTGGAACGACCTGGACTCGATCGAGGTCGGCAACGGCTCCAACGACGGCCTCACCCTCGACGAGCGCAAGACCCAGCTCACGCTGTGGGCGATCGAGAACTCGAACCTGACCCTGGGCGTCGACCTGACCAACCTGGATTCGACCGATGTGGGCCTGCTGACCAACCCCGAGCTGCTCGCGGTGGACCGGTCCGGCCACCCCGCGCGCCCGGTCGACGCCACGACCCAACTGCAGGCGTGGTACGCCCCGAACGGCGACGGCAGCTACACCGTGGCCCTGTTCAACCTCTCCGGATCGAGCGCGAGCGTCTCGGTGAACTGGCAGGACCTCGGCTTCACCGGATCGGCGGCCACGGTCCACGACGACTGGTCCCACACGGACCTGGGCAGCTACGCCACCGGCTACAGCGTCTCGCTGCCGACCCACGGAACGACGCTGCTGAAGGTGACGCCGACCGGCTCCGTCGGCTATACCGCGATGTCCTACAACCTGTTGAACGTCAACAGCGGCCTGGATCTGGCCGTGTCCGGCAACGCAACCGGCTCCGGCGCCGCCATCGTCCAGCAGAGCGCTGACAGCGGCCTGGACCAGGAGTGGCAGCTGGCGCCGATGGGCGACGGCAGCTACAAGGTGATCAACCGCAACAGCCGACTGCTCCTGGCCGCGCCGTCCTCCGTGCAGGGGGCTCAGCTCGTTCAGGGCACTGACGACAACGCGACCGACACGCGCTGGCGGTTCGCCCCAACCGGCACCGGGGCGTACACGCTGGTCTCAAGCTCCGACAGCATGCTCGCCGATGTCTCCGGGGCCTCGACGGCTGCCGGAGCGGCGGTGGTCCAGTGGCCGTCGAACAGCGGCGCCAACCAGCACTGGACCCTGGTGCCGGTGCCGAACGCGAATCAGGCCTACCGCGTCGAGAACTGGTCGACCGGCGGCCGACTGGACGTCAACAACGACTCGACCGCGGACGGCGCGCAACTGCTCGAATGGTCGGACAACGGAAGCGCCGATCAGCGCTGGACCTTCGTCAAGCAGTCCGGCGGCGTGTACACGATCGTCAACGCCAACAGCGGCAAACTCATCAACATCCCCGGGCCGACCACTACCCAGGGCACCCAACTGATCCAGTTCGCCGACGACGGCAACAGCAACTCGCGCTGGACGCTGGTCGACGAGGGTCCCGGTACGGTCGCCATCAAGAGCGTCTACGACGGCCAGCTCATCGACCTGTCCGGCGGGAACGCGGCACTGGGCACCGCCGTGATCCAGTGGGGGGCGAACCGAGGCATCAACCAACGCTGGGCACTGGTCCCCTGACCGTCCTGACCGTCCCGGTGGCCGACCGGAACTCCCCGGTCGGCCACCGGCCCTCGCGGGCGACGCGACGTCTCGACGTCTGGGCGGCGCGCGGCCGTCGGCCGTCACCGACTCCGCACCCGTATGATCAGGACACGTATCTGCGGCCCGACTGTGCGGCCGCCACGGAATCTCAGCCACGCGGCGAGAGCGAGGACAGCAGCGTGACCCACCACCGTCCCGTCTGGGCTCCGGACGACGTCGACATCGAGCGCCCGTCCGCCGCGCGCATGTACGACTACTACCTGGGCGGCTCGCACAATTTCGCCGCGGATCGCGAACTCGCGCAGGCCGCCATCCAGGCCTGGCCGGAGACTCCGCACATGTGCCGGGCGAACCGCGCGTTCCTGCGCCGCGCGGTCACGCTGCTCGCCGAGCACGGCGTGGACCAGTTCCTCGACCTCGGCTCCGGCATCCCGACCGTGGGCAACGTGCACGAGATCGTGCAGGCGGTCAATCCCGGCGCGCGTACCGCGTACGTCGACTCGGACCCGGTCGCCTACGCCCATGGCATCGCCCTGCTGCAGAACGTGCCGAACGCAATCTTTCTGCAGGCGGACCTGCGCGACCCCGAGTCGGTGCTCGCCCCCGCGCTGACCGGCTTCCTGGACCTGAGCCGCCCGGTGGCCGTGCTGATGCTGATGACCCTGCACTTCGTCCCGGAGCAGGACGACCCGAACGGGATCGTGGCCGCCTACCGCGATGCCACCGTGCCGGGTTCCTACCTGGTGCTCAGCCACGGCACGAACGAGTACCGGCCGCAGGACACCGGCGGGATCACCGCGGTCTACTCCCAAGCCAGCCACGGCATCGTGCCGCGCAACCGCGCGCGCATCACGGAGCTGACTGCGGGCTACGACCTGCTCGACCCGGGCGTGGTCGACGTCTTCCGCTGGCGTCCGGAGCCGCTCGTCCTGCCGGACCCGCTCGACGGCGACCCCGCCCGCTACTCCACGCTGGCCGCCGTCGGCCGGCGGCCTTAATCGGGCCGGAGCCCGAGGCACGGGGTCAGTCCTCGTCGAGGGCTGCGAAGCGGGCGGCGGTTTCGGCGAAGACGGGTTCGCCGGTCTGCCGGTACAGTGCGCGAGCGCGCAGGAGGTGGTCGCGGGTCGGCGAGCGCGGTCCCGAAACCGCGGCGCACCGACGCGGAGGAGATCTCGCCCAGCGGCTCGCCGCGCCACCGTGCCAGTGCCCCGCGGTACGCCGCGACCGCGTCCGGCGCAGGCGTTTGACCTGGTTCTGCAATGCGTTGCGGGGGTCGGCGGGCAGGTCGTCCTCCCAGAGGCGGGCGATCAGCCGCGCCGCGGGCACGACCCGGTTCGCCTCCAGCAGCAGCGACGCGAGCAGAGTGCGCTGCTTGGCGCTCGGGATCGGCACGGGTGGGCCGCCGTGGGCCGCCTCGACCGGTCCCAGCAGACCGTATTCGAATCCTGACCCCACCCACGACACCGCCTGTCGCCCGGAAAGCACATTCCGCCCACGCGGCGGACGTGGAGCAACGGAGATCGGATGAGTGCGCGCGGGCGTCGCACGGGTGCCGGTCCGCCATCAGCAGGCTCCTGCGATGATGTACGCGAAATGGCGGGACCCGCGCAGCCGATTTCAGGTACGGCGTTTTGAGCAGAGGACTTACAGATGGCCGAAGATGACGCCGGACGCTCGCGGCGGCAGCCGCCGAAACTCGGGCGGGTCGCCCGGCCCGACGCGTCAGACGGGTTCGACGCGTTCGCCCGTCATGATCCGGAGGCGCCGTCCGGAGCGGGAGAACTCTCCGGGAATGCGCCGCCGAGCGGCCAGCCGCGCGGGTCCATTCGGCGCCTCCAGTGGGCGGGAAGCCTGGGCCGGACCGCCGCCTCGGTTCCCGAAGTCCGGCCTGTGCCAACGGTCCGCTCCACGGTTGACGGCGCCGGGCTCAGCGGTGTCGCGGCTCGGGACGAGGATGGGGCGCCTGCGGACGCCGGGATCGGCTCGGGCGACCGCGGGCGGCGCCGTGGACGGCTCGTCGGCCTCTCCGTGGTCGGCTTGGCCGTGCTGGGCGTCGGACTTCTCGTGCTCTGGTTCGTCGAGCCGACCAGCGCGCCGGTCCGGGCGCACAACGCCGCCCAGGGCGTCCCGACGACTCCCGACGTCGCGCGCACGACGACCTCGGCTCCCGGCGGGCTCGCCTCGTTGGTCCCGATGGCGGGCGGCGCCGCGGGCGGATCCGCCACCGCGGCGGCGAGCAGTCCGCCGCCGGCGCCGAGTACGACCACTGCGACCGGGGCGCACGTCCAGGTCGGCACCTATGTCGCCGAACTGGGCTCCGGGAGCGCTACGACGGTTCAGGCCGCGATCAGCGGGATGGCGCAGCTGATGAAGTCCTCGCCGGCCGATCAGCCTGCGGCGATCAACGCGCTGTGCGCTTATCTGCGCTCTGCGTCGCCCGCCGGATCCAATGACAATACGATGCCGGCCCTCGCGCAGAAGGCCGTCGCAGCGCTCGTCGGCCGTGATGCGGCCCATGATGGCGGCACGGTGCTCAAGCTCGACGGCACGAACCTGACCGGCGCGAACCTCAGCGGCGCCGACCTGGCGGGCGCCAGCGCCCAGAACACCGACTTCGACACGGACAATCTGAGCGGCGCGAACCTGAGCGGCGCCGACCTCCGGTACGCCTATCTCGGCGAGACGACGATCACCAATACCGACTTCGCCTCGGCCAACCTCGCGAACGCCTCGTTTGCGAAGACGCCGCTGTGCAACGGCAAGACGCCGACCGAGCCCGCCCTGGGGTACAACTGCGTTCTGTGACCTTGACGGCCGGCGCCCGGCGCGCACCGCATCGCGATGCTCGTCGGGCGCCGGTTCGCAAGGGCTGCCCACGCCTGGGCCGGATCCGGCTATCCGGTTGCCGACTCGACTCGACTCGACCTGGCCCGGAGCGGTGCGGCCCGGTGCTACTGGTACCAGACGGTCAAGCCGCCGCCGACGGCGTAGGAGCCGCTCGGGCAGTAGCCGTAGGAGCCGCGCCGGTCGCCGGCCCAGTGCACGACGCCGTAGTACGTGCCGCCGTTGGAGCAGTACACGTGCCCCTGGTAGACCCAGTCCGGCCCGTTGCCGTCGCACCAGCCCCCGCCCCAGTTCGACCCGACCGCCGGGTAGCAGTTGCCGAGCCAGCCCGCGTCGGGCCGCACCGCGGCGGCCGGCTTGAGGACGGTGACGGTGCCCTGGTGCACCGTCGCCGCGCTCGCCGCCGGAGCCGTGGTGAGCGCGACCGCCGCGATCCCCGCGGCCGCGACCGCGCCCAGCGCCGTCTTACGCAGTCCGATCATTGTGTTGCCTCCCGTGTCCCTCGTCAGGACGCTGGCCGACCTGATCCCGTACCAGCGCCTCGGGATCGATCCTCCCCCGCGCCGCAGCCGCTGTCTTGAACGAATCCGCACTCGTACTCGCCCGCGTCGCCCAGGGTCCGGTGCTCCTGGGCGAAGCGGACCGGCGGGCTGCCGACCATCGCGGTGAACTCCCGGGTCAGATGGGACTGGTCGCAGTACCCGCAGGCGATCGCGATCTCGCCGACGGCGAGCCCGCGGGTGAGCAGCCCGGCGGCCCGGCGCAGCCGCGCCACCCGGGCCATCGCCTTCGGCGAGGCTCCGACCTGTTCGCAGAAGCGCTGTTCGAGGAGGCGCTGGCTGCACCCGCACGCGGTCGCCAGCGACCGGACGCTGACGCACCCGCCACTGCGCCGCAGCGTCTCAAGAGCCTTCACCACGACCGGGGATGCGGGTGCGCCACCCGCACACCGCCGGCTGAGCACGGCGTTCACGATGGCGAAGCGCGTGTCCCACTCGGCGACACGGCCGAGCCGTGCGACGACCGCCTGCAGCGCGACGCCGCCGGGTTCGGTGAGGTCCGCGGCGATGCCGCACAGATCCCGGGGCGGCACGCCGAACACGCGGAACGCGGCCCACGGCGTGAGCAGGATCTGCAGGCAGGCCAGCCCCCGGTCGCCGCACGCGATCGCCGCCCGGGTCCGCGCGCCGAAGGCGACCGCCGTCGACTCGGCCCAGTCCTGCGGCGTGGCGGTGGCGTCGGCGACGCGCACCGCCGTTCCGTTCACGCTGATCAGTACCCGTACCGCCAGGCTCGGCAGCATCACCAGGCGCTGCGCGGGCCCGTCGCAGAGCCTGTATCCGCACAGCCCCACGACGCCGGCCCGCCGTAGCCTGACGGGAATGTCCCGCCGAGCCTCCAACAACACCCCGTGCAGTTCAGAACCGCCCTGCGCATCCATTACCCCGTCGACCCCCGTCGACCGCGCACCGAGGGTGTCGCACAGTCCTGCGCATCCCCGATGCTTCCCCGTGTGCTGGAACGAGCCTTGCACGCGGATGTCTGCCATGGCGCGACATTTCCCGTCCGGCACGCGGGCGCCTACCAGCGCAGGCGCCCGCGCCAGGCGCTACTGCACGTAGCAGGCCTTTACAGTACCGACAGCCGGGTCTCCGAACACTGCATTGCTGCATCCGGTGCCACCGGTCAGGCTCCGGTACACGTACAGGCCGTTCGCCCCGAACGCCACCTCATGCGTACCTGAGAACGAACACGTTCCGTTCTCCGCAGAACAATTGGTCCACGTCGTGAACGTCGGCGGCGCACCGACCAGGTAGCAGGACTTGGCCGTACCGAACGCCGGGTCGCCGAACACCGCATTGCTGCACGCGGTACCGCCACCGAGCGTCGCGTAGTTGTAACTGCCGTTCGCCCCGAAGGCCACGGTCATCACACCGCTGAACGAACACGTCCCGTTCTCGCTCGCGCACAACGACCACACGTTTGCCGCCGGCGCCGCCGCCTCCACGTAACAGGACTTTGCGACCCCCGTGTCCGGATCGCCGAACGTCGCGTCAGTGCACGCCGTCGCGCTGCTCGTGCCGACGTAGTTGAACCGGCCCCCCGCACCGAACGCGATCACCGAAGCGCCGCTGACCGCGCACGTCCCGCCTTCGGCCGCGCACTGGCCCCAGGTACCCGGTAACGCCGAACTCGTCGACCCGGTGGTGCCCCCCGCGCTGGTGAAGCCCTGGAAGGCTCTGGCGAAGTCGCCGGTGTTCTGGCTGATGCCGCTGCACGTACCCGACGCGGACGTCTGCCCGGAGCAGCCGCCGTTGTCCCGGTTCTCGTCCCAGTACGAGAGCAGCGCGATGCCGTCCGACGCCGCGGCGGACTCGAGCGTGGCGGCGTCCGCGAGGGTGAAGATCTCCCCCGCGCTGTCGTTCTGCCCGATCATCGGGGTGTCGCCCAGCTTCGCGTACGCCGCGGCCGTCGAGATGCCGAACGCGCTCGCGACCTGCCCGGCGACCCCGCCGAGCGCCTGGACGGCAGCCGAACCCATCTCCGTGCCCGAACTCCCGTAGTCCATCGTCATGACATTGACGATGTCGGGCGTGAACCCATTGGAGGCCGCGTTGTTCAGCAGGTTCACCCCGTCCTGGGTCAGCCCGCTGGGCGAGGTCGGAATCGTGAGCGACAAGGTCAGCGACAGCCCCTGTCCGGCGGCCCAGGACCGCACGAGGGCCAGCGCCTTGTCGCGCCGGTCGATCCCGGCCGCGTTGGTCAGCGAGTTCGCCTCGATGTCGAAGTCGAGGTGGGTCACGCCGAAGGTGGTGACCACCGACTCGATCTGGGTGGCCGCGGCCTGCGGGCTCGAGCACGAGTCGCCCAGCTCGGTGAGGTTCAGGTCGGAGGTGTAGCCCCCGAACGAGATCGCCACGTCGCCGCCCTGCGCCCGCAACGCAGCGATCTGCGACTGCATGGCGGCCTGCTCGCCGATCGACCACTGGCAGCCGGTGCCGTCGACGAACGCGAGCGTGAAGAACTTCGTGCCGTACTGCGTGGCGATGTCGCTGAGCGTGATGTTGCCGGACCAGGTGTCGGCGTACGGCGCGAAGACGTGCGCCGGCCACGTCGTCGCGGCCTGCGCGGGAGCGGCAGTGACGCCCACCATCCCGGTGGCTGCGGCCAGGCCCAGCGCCGCGAGGCCGCCGAAGCCCCGCAATCGGTTCCGTGTCACGTGAGTCCTTACTCTTGGCGAGTTGACCGGGGTGAACGGGCTCACGCAGCTGTCGCGGGGAGGTGTGGATCGGGCGCGGGCAGGTACGCGGGCTCGTGGTGGAGACGGCGACCGGGCGAGGCCGCGGCCACCGCGTTGCGGGTCCGTATCCGGCTGTCCGCGCCAGGACAGCCGAGTATGAGAGTGCTGCGAAAGGTGCTCGTCCGGACCGGGATGGTCGCCGTAAACGATTCCGGACGGCGTGCGTCATCGTAGCCAGCCTCTGCACGCCCGTCAATGAAACGTTCAAAGTCGAATATTTACGAACCGAAAGGCACTATATGGCCACAGAATCAAACGATTCAGTAAACGGCCCACCGCACGCCGGTCCGATCCCCACAGCAGGTCCTACGCGGACGGCACGACGGTCACGGCGTTGGACAAGCCGCCCATCCCGTCGCCGTTGGTGGAGCGCGGCTGGAACTGGTAGGTGTCGCCGTCGGCCATTCGCCCTCCGCTGAATCAGTGCCGTTCGATCATACGATCCGGCTTCGCCCCGCTGCCGAATCAATGCTCTGCAAAAATCTTGGATTCGGTGGGAACGGGTTTTCCGCCTCAGGCGTGACCTTCTCACGCGGCGGAGCGCATGAGACGGTGTACGGGGGTGTGGGGTGCGGGAGACCAGTGACTTCGACGCGTTCTTCGCGTCGACCTCGCGCAGGGTGGTCGGTCAGGTCTTTGCGATGACCGGAGACCTCGGCGAGGCGGAGGACGCGGTCCAGGAGGCGTACGCGCGCGCCTGGCAGCGCTGGTCGAAGATCAGCACCTACGCGGAGCCCGAGGCCTGGGTGCGGACGGTCGCGTTCCGGATCTCGGTCAGCTCGTGGCGTAAGACGAGGAACCGGTTGGCGGCGCACCGGCGCTCGGACGAGGGCGAGTCGGCGCCAGGGGTGAACCCGGACCGCCTGGCCGTCATCCAGGCGCTGCGGCGGATCGCCCCGGAGCAGCGGCAGGTGATCGTCCTGCACCACCTCATCGGCCTCGGCATCGAGGAGGTCGCCTATGAGGTCGGGGTCTCGTCCGGCACCGTGAAGTCGCGGCTGGCCCGGGGCCGCAGGGCGCTGGCTCCGTACGTCACAGAGTTCGGCGACGGAGAGCCGGTCGCACCGATCCGGGCCCCGGGGCGAAGTCTGGACAGCACCCTTACAGGCTTCGGGCGAGAGGAGACCCGCGATGCCTGAGTACTTCGAAGAGCAGCTGGAGCGCGCGGCCGAGCTCGCGGCGATCCGTGCGCGGCTGGACCGCGTGGGTGCGATCCGAGCACGGGGCGACCAGCTCAGGCGCCGCAGGCGTACCGCAGACGCGGTGCTCGGCGTCGCAGTGGTGGCAGTGGCCGTCGTCCTCGGGACCACGCTCACCGGCGGATCGTCGAACTCTCATCTCCCGGTTACCGGATCCCCCAGCGCGAGCGTCTCCGCACCGGCTGCCTCGCCTTCCACGGGAGCGACCGGCACACCGTCCGCAGGTCGAGGTCGGCCCTCCGCCTCGACTACCGCCACGGGTTCGCCCGGGACCTCGCAGAACACCGGTGCCGCGACGACGCCCGGCACGTATGTGGCCGGAGCGTGGCTCAGCGCCCACCAGGAGTCGTTCGGCGACCAGATCTCCTGGCAGCCGGCGACGAACCTCGCGGGCTCGTGGATCGGCGACGCCGTCTTCGAGGTGACCGACGCGGACACGGCGACCCAGCTGGCGACGGGCACCGGATGCGCATTGTCCGGGTTCGAGACCTCGCTGGCCGGGACCCAGTACCAGATGTTCGACGGTCCGAACGACGGCACCAAGCTGGGCAGCACGGCCATCGCCGCCTACGCCACCCAGGGAATCTACTTCTACCCGGATTCGGCGGCGGCGACCTCGGCGTGGAACTCTCTCTCGTCGGACTACTGGTCCTGCGCGCAGACCGAGACGGGTACCAACGCGGCCACCGGGCTGCAGGAGTACGGGTTCGTACATCAGCTCGTCAATCAGTCCGATGCGCAGTGCTGGTCGAACCTCCAGACGCGGACCGACTCGGCCACGAGCAGCGGAATGGTGTCGAACGGCTGTTACCTACTGCGCGGTGACCTGATCGAATGGGTCAACGTCCAGGTCAACGACAGCACGCCGTCCGGAGTCGACTTCAGCTCCGTCGATCACACGACCCTGACGAACATGAGGCAGTCGCTCACTGTATACGATAATTGATAAGCAATGGGTTACTCGTCGGTGTCGAGCCAGAGGCGCAGGAGGTCCCGGCGGCGCTCCGGCTCCGGGTGGTCCTCGTATTCGGTGCGCGCGTGCAGGATGACGTGGTTGTTGAGGAACTGCAGGTCCCCGGCGCGCAGGTCCATGGCGAGCGCGAAGCGGGGGTCGTGGTTGAGTTGGTCGACGGCCTGCATCGCCTGGTCCTGCGCTGGGGTAAGCGGCGGCACGTGGGCTGCGCGCTGGGCAGAGCGCATGTAGTCCGGGCCGTAGTGGCTGGTCAGGCGTCCCGCGGCGTCGAGCTCATAGACCGGTTGCTGGAAGAAGCTGTCCGGATCGTTGCCGGAACGTCGGTCGAACCACCACGGCGAGTAGAGCACGCGCGCCAGGTCGGGTTGCGTGCGCACGATCTCGTTGTGCACCGCGACCGAGCTGACGATCGTGCTCAGCCCGCCCGACTTGGCCGGTCTGATGCACAGCAGGGCGACGATGTCGGTCGGGTCGGCGTGGAAGCCGAGACGCTGGTTGTGCTGGTAGCTGCGGGTGGTGGGGCGTGATGGATCTACGCCCTCGTCGCGTACGTGCAGGGCTGAAACCTGGTCCGGCCCCTGCGCGACGATGCGACCGAAGTAGCCTGCGATCCCCAGCGCGATCAGCTCGCACCGGCGCTCGTCGAGATCGGCCAAAGGCAGACCGCGCACGAGGGCGAAACCCGGGCCGTGCGTCACCTCGCGGGCCAGGCGATCGAGCGCCGGGCCGAGCGACGACAGCGGGAACGCCCCGCGCGAGACGTCCTGCGGCGCCATACCTGCCGCCTGCACAGCGCCGAGCGCACCGAGCACCTCGGCCTGTTGCGCATCGCTGAGCGTCAGCCGCCATCGGTGCTCGTGCGCAATCTGATCGCCACGCCAGTCCGCCGCGCTGCGTACCTGCGTAATCACCGTCATGCCGATACCTCGCCCCGCTGCCAGGCCCCGCGCGAATGCCGGGCACCATCACCATGCTCAGTCACCGACGGACGGAGACGCAGCTTGATTCGCTATAGGCAGAGCAGCACAACGGGCCGACCGGTCCGGCGGTCTAGACCCGCTTGATCATTGCGAGCCAGGCCGGTGCGCCGTCGTCGTGGATATTCGTCTGAACCCGGTCCGGTTCGACGGCGGCGACGTTCCATCCCGTTCGCCGTCGAAGGTGTGGAACAGTCCGCAGTCCAGCACCGTCCCGAACCTGCGTCCCAAAAGCTCCAGCCGGAACGAGGCGGCCCTGCCCCGCTACGCGACCGAGAACGTCGAGTTGGGCTCCGGCACGGTGCGCGCGCGCACGAACCGGTCCTGCTCTCCATGTACGCGGCCAACCGCGACCCGGCCGTGTACCAGGACCCGGACCGCCTGGACCTGGCCCGCACGCCCGGCAAGCCGCATCGCGCAGTAGCGGTTTCCCGAACACGCGACACCAATCTGACCTGTCCTGAGGTGGTATCCGCCGATCCACCTCTTGCCGCTCCTCCGCCGCCGCCCCACCGCAGACCGAGAAGGGTTCCGCCCCCGCCGCCGCATCGCAGTTGTCTGTGTTCGGGGATACTTCTTGTATGCGTTTCGACGAGGTCCCGATGCCGCCGACGGTCGGCGAGCGGCCGCGTGACGCCCGTGGCTATCCGGTGCCCGCCATCACTCCGTGGGAGGACGGCGAGCCACGCTTCGCCCTGAACGACTACGGGCTTGCGCGCGCGTGCGCGTTGGGGCGGCTGTGTTCGGTGTGCGGGAAGTTGATGCCCGAGGGGCCGGTCTGGCGCGTCGTGGGACAGTCCGAGGGTGACGCGATTCGCGACGCCCAGGAATCAGGGCTCGAGTACCGTAACCTCGAGCCCACGCTCGAGGGGCCCGGGCACCGCGCATGCATGCTGTACGCCTCGATGGTCTGTCCCTACCTCGCGCGGCCGAATGCGCGGCGCGGCAGTTCGGCCGCCGACCCGCAGGAGGAGCTGACGGCGCACGTCCAGCGCGGCGTGCCGCGCGGCGAGAGCGGAGCCGTCGCCGGTTTCGCAGACTACGAGTATGCGGTCACTTCGGACCGGGTGCTGTTCCGCTTCTTCGACCTGATCGAGTTCCTGCCGCACGAGGCCGGGCAGGAGCACCTGACTGCGCTGCGGGCCGAACTCGGGTAGCCGGAGGAACGCGCAGGGGCGGGGGGGGGGCGCGCGGGGGGCCCCCCCCCCCCCCGGGGGTTACCG
>Ga0307507_10001260_pt1 | contig 56675 bp, 9 predicted proteins | sample 7_EM_MG_FD_207223 | JGI IMG/M metagenome (GOLD analysis project Ga0307507, IMG submission 207223) | Populus trichocarpa ectomycorrhiza microbial communities from riparian zone in the Pacific Northwest, United States - 7_EM | ecosystem: Host-associated > Plants > Roots > Unclassified | place... | reverse complement strand
ATAAGGCGCTTCTCCTTTATAGTACCAAGCTTAACTAAGCACTTATAGAGGGAGTATAAATTGGTGCATACGATTATAGGGATAATAGGAAGTTTAAGTTAATCTATAATTATCTTTAGGGTAGTTCTAATTGCAATTACTATATTAACTCCGCTAACTATTCTATATATCTCTAACACCAAAATACTTTGGGTAATGCGCTTGCTCTTAGTTAAGCTCCAATGGATAAGGTTGCTATAGATTGTAAAGTTATTCTCTCTAGTAAACTTGTTTATAATAATAATCTTATATCCTAGCTAGGAGCTAAAATCTTTATTATTTATAAATAATCTATTAATAAATATAAAGAGCTTAGTAGTAGGAAGATTAATAGGTATATAGTATAGGCCCCGGTTAAGATGGTTTATTTACTAGAAAAGGCGTTTATTTAGGGTAAGAATGTTGTCCTTAGTTAGTTCCTGGTGTTGGGCGGTAATAGAGAGATTAAATAAAGCCTTGGGTTAATAGATAGAAGTAATATAAGCTCCATAAGCGCGTTACTCCATATATCCTTGCTTTAGAGAATTAGCGTTAATAATGTTAATCTTCTTACCTTAACCCTTCTGGCGCAGAGTAATAGAATCCTTATTTAGGGAGAGGATACATCTATTAAAGAGTAATGGTGTTGTTAAACTAAGCTTTTCCTTTAGCTTTGCTATAAGATTTGCCTTTACTAGCTTATCTTCTTTAAGAGCTAAGAATTGGTCGTCTCCTAAGATAATTGTATTATTAGTTTACATGCTAATAATTCTAAATGGAGTTCCTGTAGTTGTGATAAGGAAGCAGGGATTAAATATAGAAGTAGTTATTAAAAGCTTCTCTTTATGGTGCTTGCTATAGGTAGCCTACTAGTAAGTTCCTACCTTTGCAATCCTATATAATGGCTTAAGCATAACTATGATTGTATCTTTAGGATACTAGTGGCGAATTTGCTCTAGAAGGTATGCTAATATTAAGCGCTAAAGGTGCGTCTTTGATTAGGTGTAGGCTTAAGTAATATCTTATAAATAAACCGCTATTCCATTTTTTATTAAGGAGGGAGCTAGCGTAATAATAACTTGCTAACTAGCTTGTTAAATTATAGGAGACTACATAAAAATTACCTCCTTACTATTATTGTTGTAGCCTTAGATAATAAGCCTTGATTTCTTAAATAGGGCGTTAGTAGCTTTGCCCTTAATTTTATTAACTATTCTTAACTTAAAGATGCGAACTTTATTAAACTTAGTAGGGTTATACTTCTTAAATTTAAAGACTTCTCTTATAATAAGACCCTCAATCTCCTACTTATTAAATGCTTAAAAAGGAGCTCCTAGAGTTATAATATAACCTTCCTTTTAGAGCTGTTTTGCAAGTTCAAAGTCATCCTTCTCCTTAGCTGTTATAAAGGCCATTAATAACTTAACTCTATTTTTAATGGCGGTAATAAATTGCTCTTTAAAATTAATAAAATGTTGGCGATTTTGTAATCCCTTTAGGCGACCTCTACCGCGTTATAGTTGTGGCGCATCTACTAATATTATATTGGGATTGTAGTCGCCTTTTAGAGCACGTTAATTGTGGTTCTCCTTTAGGGCATCTTCTAGGGTATTCTGTAAAGGCTCGGAACTGTTATCTTTGTAGTAAGGCTTAATAACAGTTAAATGGAATTAAGTAGGTCTGTAAGGTATCTAAATAGTGCAAGTTTGGCCATTAATTATAATAAGTTAATGTAGGCCTGACTATTCTCCCTTTTTATGCTATATATGTACCTTAGACTGGAGTGGCAGATTGAGTATAGTTAAGGTGTTTAGGCCATTTCTTATTCCTAGTGCGTTATTGACTTGGTGTGTAGTATAGAGATGTTATACCTCTTTTGTTGCCTTGTAAATAGCCTCAGCTCGTTATATAATAGAGGGAGATAGTGGAGAATTGTTAGTTATTTAAGGGTAGGCGCTAAAGACTAGTAATATAGGTACAAGTCTATCTAGGCTAGCAGAATTGTTAATAGCTTTAACAGCTATTTGCAAGGTAAGTTCTTTGCTAGTATCCTCTAGTTCTAAAGAGATAATCTTATATACGCGGTGTAATGGTGTGTAATATCGCTCCACTTTTCCAATACTATTATATGCCTTAATAGGGACTTCCTTAACCTTAATTGCCATTGCCTTTATCTATTATTAAAACTCTGCAGATGAGAAGTTCTTTCCTATATTATAGACGATTTAATTAGGGGGTTCTAGGTAGACATTAATCTAGTATAACTAAAGGGTATTCTATACGTTCCTAGCTAACATATCCTTTAAGAATTGTGCGGCTTGGAAGGAGGTTAAGAAGTTAATAACTTAGAGTATTGGCTTGCCGCTAAGATATATAATATTGATAATAATATAGAAGTTAAAGTTGTAGTTATCTTTAAGGGTGAACTTAAATCGGCTAGGGGACTTCTGGTTTATTTGGCAGTAATAGCAGTACTTTATAAGATGCTTAATTGCCTTAACCTTAACTTTATAGCCTGCTTGCTGAAGAACCCTAAGTAATTAATAAACGGATAGGTGGCCAAAACAACGGTATAGTTGGCGTAATTCCAACTTAGTTAAGTGGCTTTAAGCAACACTCTTTTCTAGTTAATAAAGGAGCAACTAGGGGTGACCCTACTTGTATATAATAGGCACCTAATTGTCTCCCTAAATAAGTATATTTTTAAGGTTATTAAGCCTAATGCCTAACTTATTTATATCTTTAATGCAAAATAAAAACGGAGTGTTTGTAGGAATAATATAGAAAGTAATATATCCTAAGGGGGTTTGGACCCTAATTGTGCTAAAAGAGATTGTAGTACCTTTACTAAAGCAAATTGTATGTTGGCCTACCGTTAATTGGTTAATCTAAATAGAGCTATTAAGCTGCTAAAGGGCTTAAACTTAAGGTTCTCCTACTATAGATACTCCTGCGGCTCTAGTATCCGGTATAATACTATAGAAGACGTTCGCCGAGTATCTATTATTAAAGGAAAACGCGGAGCTCTTCTTTGGCTCGTTAAAGATATCTAACTTTATAATAAAATGGAGCATAGATTGGTTATTAAGAATAGTAACGGTTTATGTGCCATTTACCTCACTATACTTAGTAAAGTATTGGTTAGGAGAGTAGTCCTTAATTTCTATATTTATAAGGAGCTATTTGACCTTATTAACCTCACCCTTAAGGTCTTCTACGCCTTCGTATTAAACCAGGAAGCTTTAGAAGTAGGCCGTAGTGACCTTATAATTTCCGACGTTTCTTGCACTCTAACGGAACTTATTATATACCTCTTTTTGCTTATTAAGGGAGTGTCTAGTTAACTAGCACTTTGGCTTTTTATAAACGTAGTACTTCTTCTAGTAATTACTTTAAAATGAACCTCTATGAGGACCTCTATAGTTGCCTTATAGTTGATATTAATTGTACCCTCTTCCGTATTCCCTACTATGGCCACTATATGTTCGATCAGTCCAGTTATAATCGTGTTGGTTAGGAATACTTGTTTAGGTAGGGTTTTTGGTATAGAGCTGTTAAGATTCTTGTGTTCGTATTATAATACCTATAGCGGAGCGTAGCTTAGTATATACTCCTTTAAATATATCCATAGGTTTGTATAGCGCTAAGTTGCACTTAGGAACGCTATGGCATGCTAAAATAACCTAGTCCCTTAGGCTGTTCTTATTTTGGTAGGTTTTAGTAAGGCCATGTTAGATTTTTTGGAGTTTATTAAAGAGTAGTTAAAGGCACTCTAAATAAGTCTTTGTTGGGTTGGAAGTAATAACTCTCTAGAATATAGTCTCTTGCTATTTGGATATATAAAGTTAGCGATTCTTATTAGTCTTAAAGTAGGCTCTAGTAAGCTAAAGCATTATATTAAAGCTATAGTTTTTACCCATAATATAGTTATAATAGAATGTTGCTGCCTGTCCCTTTAACATAACAAAGAAAGCGTGATGGTACTAGTGGCGTTAAATTCTAACCTTATTGTAATAGTTATAAAAGACCTGTAGTTTTGCTTTAAGTATATTATATAGTTCTCCTTTAAACTTCTTCTCTTCGTCCGAATATACCTTTATTAGATTCGTGACTTCTTATAATAAAGGCTTACCAGTTGGCTGGAGTAGAGAAGGTGGAGGTGGAGTAACTCTAAGTAGGAGGGCACCTCTAGGTAGGAGAGCAGCTCTAGGTGGGAGGTCAGCGTTCTAGGGGTTTTAATATAAATTAAAGTTGCCTTCTAAAGAATATAGGTTGTTTTTAGGTTTTTATAGTTAATATATAATCTTAGCTTCCGTCCATATTAGTTCTTCTATACTAGTAATAACAGCCTAAATATTACTAGCAATTAGGTTACTGTTTTTAGCAACGTATACCCCATTCCTATAGAGGAAGTCTTAAAAATCCTAAACAATATTAACGTTGCTAAGTGCCTAGGTATTAGCAGTCCATCCTATAAAATCCTCCCTAAAATACTCCCATAGTTATAAATCGGCGTAGCATCTATTTTAGTAGAATATAATATGGTATAGGAGAAAGCCGTTAACTTATTTTACGGTATAAGTTATTATATTAAAGGCGAATTCGTCCTAATCTTTATTAATAAGTTTTGCGTGCTTAGCTACCCCTAGTGGTAAGGAGTCTTTCCAGTTATTTAAAGTAGGCGTAGCCATGTTTTTAGAGGGAGGGAAGTGTTATTAGTATAGGGATTATCGTTTGGTACATATTTGTAATGTATATTTGTTATTTGGTACGCGTTTATGGTTTGGTACGCGTTTGTGATAAGAATTTGTAATTATGGGGCTTAGGACCAGTTCTGGCCTTAAATTGCAAAGACTTGTAAAGCGTATTGTTCTGCGTAATGGATGCAAGAATCCGTAATCTTAGAAAGGCTTAGGACTAGTTCTGGCCTTTTAGATCCTTAGATTTGTGGAAGAGTTCTATTTAAGGTTTAGGACTAGTTCTAACCTTAAAAGATAGCTTCCTCTAGCATGAGTAGTACTGGTATAGTGGCTTGTCTCTTTTTAGTAATACCTAGCTGTTCTGTGGTATAACAGTAAAGTTAACCACTGATTAGTGTTAGTTATATAAGGGGATATCACATAGCTACGATTTATAGATAGTATGATGGTTGTTCTTCTTTTTAATAGGAATAAGGAAAGGGGTGAGGAACTTAAGGTTCCTTACCACGCTAGGGCCACGTTAGTACGTGACGGCAACATGCCTAGCGTGACGGCAGCTTGCCTTATTCCCGACAGTTATAAAACTCTTTAAGCTTATAGGGACTACCTATAAAGTTCTATATAGGGTACTAAGTGGGATCTAAGTTGTATCCTTTCTAACTAATATAATACTTTAGCGTTCCTCTTATAAGTTTATAGGCCAGTATTTCTTTAATTTTCTATTTATTGTTACTATTAACTTAAACCGGTAGGGGCGGTTTATTCTTTTATCTAGGTAATAGGTTATTTATAGCTTTTTATAGCTTATCTGGTAAGAACTTAGGGTGGACCTTATTAAATCTGGGAGCTTTACTTTATATAAGTTGCCTTTTTAAAAAAAAACCTTATATAGTCCTACTATCTAATAGCCTAGCTTATGGCTAGGCCGTTCTATCTTCTAGTTCTTTATTATAACCTAGACCTTATTGCTATAGTAAAGTTAGGCTTACGCCTATACTTATTTGCCTACTGTTCTATTAATTTTTAGGCCTTTTTTAGGGTTATATAGGCTACTTTCCAGGCTTCTTCTAAGCGTTTTATATAATGTTATACTTCCTTATAAGATAGTTTTTTGTATATAGTTTATAGCCCTTCTGGTCTTTCCTAGTTAAAGCTTATATAGGATAAGGTAACCTAGGCGTAGTTTATTAGAGGTAGCAGTTTAGCCTAATTATTCTAAAAGTAGTTAATAAAGGGTTAGAGTCTCTAATCTAAATACTAGTTTATAATCTCTATCTAGCCGTCTGTCTAGGGGTGGTATACTATAAAAAGCTTTAGCTTAATACTTAGAATCTAGGTAAACTTGTTTTAGAAAGCCAATATAAACCATAGCCCGTAATTAGATATAATAGTATCTAGTAGTCCGTAAATTTAGTAGATATAGTAGATATAGTAGATATATAGTTAGGCCGCCTCCTTAGCATTAATATTCTTATAATAAGGGATTAAGAATAGGCGCTTATTAAAGCGGTTAACTATAACCATAGCCATATTATATCCGTTATAATCTATAGGTAGCTTATAGAAATCTATAAAGATATACTACTAGGGGCGCTTAGGTATTAGAAGTAGTTTTAATAGTTCTAGGGTCTTATCTTGTAGAATTATAGACCTATAGTAGTTGTTACAGTTTTGTATATAGCAATTAATATCTATAACTATTCTAGGCCAGTAGTAATAGTTGCTAATAATCTTATAAGTCTTATTTTTTCCTAGGTAGGCCGTAGAGACTTAAATATATGCTTTAGTAATAATCTAAGTCTATAAATTCTATTCCTCTACCACTGCTAGCCATTTATAGTACTTAAAAAGTCTGTTTTTAAGGGACTATAGGCTTATAGCGTCCTTTGTCTTTTTATGGTACTCCTATAGAGAAGGGGCTATATAGTTTACCTATAGTAGTTTATTAATAGGGTTAGGTTCTATAGAGTTAACAGGATATATCTTAGCATCTAAAGAGTCTATATTTAGCTCTACCTATATTTAGGGGTTAAGGTGCTCTAGTTATAATAATATCTGGGTCTATAATAAGATCTTTATAGCTATTTAGTTATCTAGGTCCTGTCTACGCCTTATAAGGGCGTCTATATAATTTATAGCGCCTAGCTAGTATATAATTAGAAAGTTAAACTAGGATAGAATATCCGCCTAGCGTGCCTGCCAGGCTATAAGGGCCTTTATTATTATAAAATATTCTAATGCCTTATAATTAGAGACTACCTAAATGGGCTTAGGGGTCCCTTCTAGCTATATACACCAGTGCTAAAAGCTAAAGATAATAGCTAGTATTTCTTTGTTATATATATAGTAGTTTAACTTAGTATTTACCATAGTCTTTAAATAGTAAGCAATAGGGTACTATTCTTCGTCTGTTTGCTTTTAGGAGTAAACGCCAGCTATAACACTATCTAAGGTATTAGTCTCTAGCATTAAGGGTTGTTTTAGGTTAAAGTAGGTAAGCAAGGAAGTAGAGACTAGTTGTTTCTTAAGCTTATTAAAGGCCTGCCTATATACGGTATTAAAGTAAAAGGGCCGGTCCTTATAGATAAGTAGGCTTAGGGGCTAGGTAATTCTACTATAGTTCTTAATAAAGTGTTAATAGAAGTTATAGAAACCTAGAAATAACTATACCCCCTTTACGGTCCTTAGGGGTACCTATTAGTTAATTACGGCCGTCTTTTCTAGGTCTGCCTTAATTCCGTCTATACTAATAATAAGCCCTAGGTACTTTATCTGCTTAACACTAAATTCCAATTTCCTAATATTGGCCTAAAGGCCAGTCTTACGGAGCCATTATAGGACTTTATAGATATACTCCTTGTATTCTAACTTATTCTTAGAGTAGATTATAATGTTATCTAAGTAGGCCGTATAGAAGTTATTAAGGTAGTTAAAGTATATTGTTTATATATTACTAGTATATAGCCAGTCCATTAGTTAGTCTAAAAGGAAGTACTTTGTATTTATATATTTTATAATAGGTCTAAAATATAGTAAGATCTTCTAATTTAGGGTTTATCCTAATTTGGTAAAAGGCCTGACAGATATTAAGCTTAGTAAAGATTTTAGCTCTACTTATTTGGGTTAAAGTCTTATTAAGTAAGGGCAGTAGGTAGCGGTCCTTATAGGTTATATTATTAAATTTATGGTAGTCTATATAGAAATAAAGTCCTCTATTTGGCTTTTTAGTAAAAAGAATAGGCAAGTTAAAAGGGGCTTAACTAGGCTTAACAAAGCCCTTATTTAGGTTATTAATAAGGTACTGCTTTATAGCCTATAGCTTAATAGTAGACTGCTAATAAAGAGGGCTATAGCTAAGTGTGTTTTCCTTATTTAGCTTAATCTTAATCTTATAGTTATATAGTTAGTAAGGTAGGAGCATATTAGACGCTGCCTTAAAGAATATATCTTTAAACTTCTAGTGTTAATAGGGTAGTTTTTATTCTACTAGCTCCTTATCTATAAGCTTACTTTTCTATCCACTAATCTCACTTTCCTTTTCCTTAATTATTTAATTAATTTTATATAAGCTAGTGGTAAAGGTAATAGTATTAGGTTAAACTAAGTTCTAGTAGAATCCTATAGCGCTAATATAGCAGATATTAACTGGTGGGAGGTTTATAGATTTCTTTACGGACTTTTATTAGGCCGTATTTTACAGTTTAGGGTTTATAATCTTTCTTAGCTCCTATTCCATCTTCTATAAGTTATCCCTTTAGTCTATTAGTTTAGTATAATATCTAATATTCCTTGCCATTCTTTATAGCTATATAGGGCCTAAATTCCCCATGGGGAGCTTAGCTAGCTTATTACTAATTTCTTTAATTTTTAGTATAGGCGGTATAATATGGGTAGTCTAGGGGCGTTATAGTATATAGATCCGTTGCGGATTAAGCTATATATCTTTCTTAAATGCCTAGTCCCTATATATAGCATTAGCCTAGTAAACGGCGTCTATCTATAGCTGCATAAGGTTTTCTATTATAATGCTAATTTCTTTTATAAAGGAAGGCGTTGGGGGTAGGGTTTTAGGCCAGATAAGCCGTCTATTTTAAATATTAAGCTATAGGCCTAAGTAGGCTAGCCATTCTCTTTTTAAAATTATATTATGGCTTTTTAGGTCTATAATAAGAAAGGGGATATTATACTACCTTTATCTATCTACGCAAAGGTAAATCTATATAATAGTTATAATAGGTAGCCCTATTTATCCATTATACCTATAAATAGGAATTAGTTTAGGCAGTTCTTTAAGGGGTGCATTTAAAAAGTTAGCTAGCTTTATAGTATACTAGGTATCTATTAAGGTAAAGGTATTTACTCTAGAGTTAGCTAAAGTAGAGGTTAAAACTTAATATCTATTATAGAATAAAGTATAAGGGATAGTATAGCTTTTTCTACTAACTAGCCAACCTAGATTAATATATAACATATTAATCCCTTTTAACCCTAGAGAGGAGTTTTACTTTAGGGTTTCTCTTTTTCTAACTCTATGCTATCCTTCTATATTAACAGAACCTTATCTATTTTTACTTTTATTAGGCAGTCCTTAGCAAAGTAGTCCTTTTAGCTATATAAAAAGTAGGCTCCTTAATTACTAAAGGCCTATTTATAGGGGTTACTATATATAGGTTAATGTTACGGCACTGTTACAGACCCTAGTCAGGGGCTCCTCGCTTAGAGCCTTGGCCCATATATATAGACGTGTCCTTTCCTCGACCTTCTTCCAGTCCTCGTCTTGGAATTCTCGTCACTGCCTATTAATAGATCCTGTTCTTTTGACTAAGCCCTTTACAGTTAAGTATGCGCCAGACCTATAGTAGGGCTAGCTATATAGCTAGCCGCTAGGTTAATGGTAGGCGGTATAGTTAGGGCTATAGGGGTTGCAGATCTTACTAGGGCGCTATAGCCTGTTCTTATAACGGGACTCCCGTTACAAGCGCTACGCTGTGCGCGTAGCTGGTTTCCTTTTCTTGTTTAACGACGTTGGTAGATTGTTTATCCGCCCCGACGCCCTTATATAGATTTAGCCGCAGCTGCATTCCTATTAAGTTCTCTAGCAATCCTTTTAAGTCTTCACGACAGCCGTATATAGCTATTAATTTAATAAATTTGATGCTTATTTGTTTAGCGTTCGCATATAATATATTATTATTATAATATTAGGATTGCTCACCTAGCCAGCTAGACGTTAACGATAGCGTAGAGCTATTATAGACTCTCTACGCAGAGTCTTTAGCGTATTTAGACCAGATTTTTTTTCTTCTTCCTTCTTTTTAGACAGCCACTATATCTGACCTAGCTCTTCTCCTGCTAGTACAGTAGCTATAGCAGGAACTCTAGAACCAACGTACTGAGATCTAGTCGCTCTAATCAGACCTTAATGCATCGCGTATTGACGTCCACTAACTCTAGCTCCAGCTCTAGCTTTAGCTCCAGACCCGCCCTATATCTGCCCAAACTACTTATCTATATCTCCCTAATCTACTACGCTTTAACGGTAAGCCTCTTACGTTGCGTATATAGCTCCTATTAATTAGGGCAAAGCTCTAATCTAACTAGCTTAACAGTGCTAACGAGTTTAACTATATATGGGATCGCCTTAAGCAGTCCCAGTAGGCTTCTGTCCTACACCTCCGCTAGTTAGCCGAAGATACCTAGTTCTAGGACCCCAAGGATATCTTTTTTTTTTAGCGCCTTTGCCATAACCTAAGAGAACAATAGGAGACTATCTAGCGCTTCTTATCTATACGCCAGAGAGAGAAGGAGTTACTTATTACGTACCTCGCTTGCTTTAAGCGATTCGTATATAAGGCTAAGGCTTCCTCCTGGCCAGACGTGTCACGCGTTATAGCGCTCCACTATAGTTTTTATCCTGCCCTCTACCAGTCTCTTAAGGAGTTAAGCGATACCCTATTTAGCCTATTGTATAGTAAGTACGTTAAGCTCGTTTAGCGCCTTGATCGCCACTCCTATTACCTAGTCCAGAACCTACTAGTCTAGAACCCGCTAGACCAGAAACTAGCCTAGAAACCCACCGCCATCTATAAGCCTATAGACGTCAACCTCTAGCTCTATACTACTAGTCCTATCTCTGCTCCCTAGTCTAGAAATAAGTTAAGAGCCCTACCTAGCTTTAGCTCCTACCTGCCATCTACTGCCTTATTGCAATTACGATCGTCCTCTACTAAGTCTACTAAGCGTTATATATATCGCCTAAAGAACGGATTCTATCTCTGTTATAGTGTACGTGATTACTAAATTACCTAGTGTCTATACTCCTATAATAACTTCTAACCCTACCTTATTAGACCTATTACCCCCTAGAGGGGGGGTACTATAATAGGACTCCCGTTATAAGCGCTACGCTATACGCATAGCTAGTTTCCTTTTCTTATTTAACAACGTCGGTAGATTATTTATCCGCCCCAACACCCTTATATAGATTTAGCCGCAGCAATATTCCTATTAGGTTCTCTAGAAATCCTTTTAAGTCTCCACTATTACGGACGCTTTAAGTACGATGTTACGACTACTTGGAGAAGAGTCGGCGGAAGCTAGTTGGTTAATACAAGCACGGTCCAGGATAGATCCAATAGAACCATATAACAAGGAATGGTAACCAAGGTCACGTAGTGTTGAACGTATTGACTATATTAAACGGAAGGGACGTTACATTTAATATAGACAACACGTACCTCACATACAAGAGAGGATTTCTTAGGAGTATGGTTATATATTTAAAGGACCTCAGTTCCTACCATAAATAGTTCTCTCCTTGTAGTAAATCTCAGAATATAATTGGAGTTAATCTATTAGGCAACCACTCCACCAGTTATTATTACGTTATTGTTTTATTCATACCTATATACCTAGCCCAATAACAGAACCCACTATAGTCTAAGCTATAAGGTTCCGTTATACATTCACTACTAAGGTTACGGTATTGGAACAAACTTGAACAATATACCACCAGAAGTAGCACCAGTCACAACAGCATTAACGGCAGCCACAACCTTAGGGCCAGGTAATACCAGCATAGATAAAGGGGATTCTCAAGTGGTTACATAAGGTTAGTTACAGGAAATAGTTAATCACTTATAAGATAATAATAGGATACTTAAAGAACGCATTAATGGAATCAGAGCAGCAAAGATCAAGTTACCTTTAATTAAATAATTCTTAGGAGAGAAGTTAAAGCTTAAGGGATTTCTTACACAGATATACTTTAAGGTAGTATAGAAAGAAGCGAAGTTAGCAATATTATTAGATCAAGTAGCCTATGCAAGATTATTCCTAACAGGGAGGGCACTTAAGTGGTTTAAGCTATATCTCACGGAAATATAGGCTAATGGCATAACAACTACTAACTAAGACGTATGGTATATATTTACCAGTTAAAATAGGTTTGCAGAGCAACTAACGCAGATATTTAGAGACCTAAAAGCCACAACCACAGCGGAATAAAAGCTTCAGAACTTAGTATAACGCACTTTAGCAATTAAGTATATAACACAGTTTTAAACACTAGCCATATAGGTTAAGTGGAATAATAAGGCGCTTATGGCACAGTATAAACAGGGACTTAAGGCTAAAGTCCAGGACATAATTATCCTAATAGAAGATGCGGATACTCTAAGAAAGTTAATAGATTAGTTAATAAAGATCAATAATAGAATCTACCAAAGGAAACAAGCTAAGAGAGGGCAAGACAAAGTTCTACAGTTATATAAGGCGCAGAGTACGCAACAACAGATATAGAGTCAAAAACCATAGAATAGCGCAGAGCTAATGGACCTAAGCAGTACTAAAGAAACCTAAAAATAGGAAAAAAAACCATAGAAACCTAGAGGTTAAGGATTAAGTAATTAAAGGACCCAAAAGCAGAGGCTAAACCAGGGATCTTAGCAGCAGAAGACGTTTAGGCGGACTCCACAGCAAGAAAAATAGTTTAAAGATAGAGCTTACATAAATTACGGAAAATAAGGTCATTTCGCCAGAGACTACAGAGGTAGTTAGAGTAACTATATAGTAAAGGGAACTAGACTAGCAGACGGCACGTACATACAAAGGGATAATGGTGCACTGTAAGGAACAAAAGAGTGTTCAATTAATAGTTTTATGTATTGTTACAACAACGTATACTAAATTCATAAAGACGCTAAGTACGGCATAAGCTATTAGCCGTAAGAGCTAGAGTTAAGAGGACTTAAAGGAACTAGAGAGTTAGATAAAGAACAAGATTAACTCTACAAACTAGATTAAGATGTCACAGCAATATACGGATAAAGATTAGCAGTAATAATAATAGAGTTAGAGTACTTATTAATTACCAGTAACAAGGACAAAAAGAAGGCTAACTAGGAGCACTTAAACCTCAATAATGTAACAGAAGTAGAGACTAAGACCATCACCAAACAAGGTTTAGTAACGGATGTTATAACACCATTAGATATAATTTCCATCACTTCGCAAGATAATAGGAGTAATATTTAGAAGAAACTAAGCAAGCAGATAACTACTAGTGCTAGCTCATCACTTAATAAAGGCAAAAGGCCACAGGCTTAAGATTCTTAAGAGGAGATAAAAAAAGCTTAAGATTTTTAAAACAAGATAAAACACACCTAAGGACCCACAACAGATAAAAACTAATGGGAAAGGGCAGTAACTCAATTCAGTAACAAACAAATAAGTATAGGACGCAAGTTCAAGAACTACAAGTTTAGAGAATAAATAAGAATATTAGCAATCCTAGGTAAATGTAGTATTTAGCCTAAAGATCAAAAAGTTAATACCAGGATTAAAAAGCAAGACAACTATAAAGATCCAGCTGCAAGACGCAGAAAACAAGAAACTATAGATAAGTTCAGAACAAGAATTATTATATAGCAAAAACAAAAGCTAGATAAGAGATTAGCTACGCCAGGTTATATAAAAAACAGAGCACCTATATAAAGAATTACTAATAGGCTGAGTACAGGGACACCTAGGGTAAAGTAGTTAGATAAACTAAAATAAGAAGAGGATCTAGATATTCCAACCAGGTTCGAAGAAAGACATACTAAAGGATATTATAATGCAGCAATAACAAGGTACTTTCTAATGGATAGACTATACATACTAAACCAGTTGTACGGAAAGTGGTATAGGCAACAACATAGTGATAAATAGGAAGACTTTTATATATAGCTAAATAAAAAAGTTGTCTAAAACTAACCTATTACAGAGAAACACATAAGTTATATTAAAGGAGTATTAATTATAATATTAAGAAACCTAAAAGAGGGATCCAGGGACTAGAGAAGTAAGCAATAAATCTTAGTACCCATAGCAGAGATACCAGTAGTTAGGTTAACCAGGTATAGGTTTAAACTTAAGGATAAAGACAAACCAAGAGTTAACCCAAAACATATAGCGCATTATATACTATTATGGATAGCTTATATGGATAACACGTGTAATATATATAGAGTACCTAAAGATAAGAACCGGAAGTACCTAGTAAGGATATATTAGGCACCAGAGGAAAAGTGGTTTAGGAATACTAAGTATATACATAGTTAGCACCCAGTAGAAGTATAGGGTTAAGGAGACTTAATACTTTAACCAGGAAGATTCCTTATAGAAGAATGCCTAGACGGATAATAGTAGTAGGAGTGCCTAGAAAACACTTATCTATAATATATAGAGGAAAAGAAACAAACTAAGTATTAGCTAAAGTTAAACTAAGTATAAGCAGGATCTAGCAGCCAACAGTTAGGAAAAGGGGAGGCGTATAGGACTAGAGGGAACTAGTATTAGAGCCTTAAACCCTTAAAGAAATTTAAAAACAATACCTAAATTTAAGAGCTAAGTGGCAAGATTAGCAGTTTAAAGCGTTAGTAGATAGTAGAGCAATAAGGAACCACATATCACCAAAGGCAGTAAAAAGAATAGGGTTACTACACAGATAGAAGGAATACCCATATCTACTTATAATAATTTTAGGAGATTAGATAGCCTATAAAGGAGGTATTATTAATCTTAAAACAGGACCTATTTAGATAACTATCAAAGGGAGACTAGTTAGAATGTCTTTTAATATCCTACCATTAGGACAGGATAAGGCGATACTAGGAATACCTTAATTATAGAAGTACAATCCAAAGATTAATTAGGTTATAGGTTAGGTTAATATTAAGAATACACAATAATATAGAGTGCAACAGCAAACCAAGTTAGTATAATACTAAGTTAGAGTGATATATAAAGAGACTAAGTAAGGCTTAAGTTATATACTAAAGAGATACCATAAGTATAGTAAAAAGTTATAGTTACCAAAAAGTAAAAAGCTATTAAAGCATATAGCTTAGGACTATAAGATAGAATTAGAAGAGGGAATAAGTCTAAGGTTCTTTCTAATCTATAAGCTTACTAAAACAGAATTAGTAGCGCTTAAGGAGTTTATCTAGGAGAACTTATAAAAGGGATATATTAGACCGTTATAGTTATCAGCAGGATATCCAGTATTATTTATCCCAAAGAAAAACGGAAAACTTAGGATGTGTATAGACTATAGACAGTTAAACAGCATTACTAGGAAGGATAGGTATCCTTTACCCTTAATTAGCAAAATCTAAGACAGGATAGGTAACGCAAAGATCTTTACAAAGATAGATCTAAGATAGGCGTACTATCAGATTAGAATCAAGGAAGGCAATAAATAGAAGGCAGCCTTTAGGTTAAAAAAAGGACTATATAAACCATTAGTTATATAATTCGGGCTTATAAACGCACTAGTAACGTTCTAGAAGTGAATTAATAATATATTAGGAGAACACCTAGATGAATTTATTATAGTATACCTTAACAATATTATTATCTACTTAGAGAGTAAGGAAGAGCATAGAAAATATATTAAATAGGTTTTAAAGAGACTATAAAAAGAACAGATGCTAGTAACAATTAAGAAATATAAGTTCTTCACTAGGAAGACCAATTTTGTTAGATTTATCATTAAACTAGGCCAACTTAGTATAGATCCAAAGAAGATTAAGGCTATAGTAAATTAGTAGGAACCAGAGAACGTTATATAGTTAAGATCGTTCCTAGGGTTTTGCAATTACTACAGAAGGTTTATAGCGCAATAGTTACAGGATATTAAGCCATTTATGCAGTTAACAAAAAAAGAAGAACTATGGGCATAGGGAAGAGAACAACAAGAACTATTTAAGAGAGTTAAAGAGTTGTTTACTTAGGAGCCAGTTCTTAAGATCTATTAACCAGGTCTAGAGACGGTTATAGAAACGGATATATTAGACTTTACACTAGGGGCGTGCTTCCTATAGAAATATTAAAATAGATAGCACCTAGTGGTATACTATAGTTAGAAGATAACACCACTAGAGTTAAACTATAACATCTACAACAAGAAGTTGTTAGGTATAGTTACAGCACTTAAAAAATAGAGAGCATTCTTATAAGGCATAGAGAAACCATTTATGGTTAAGACGGACCATAAGAACCTTACAGGATTCCTAATAACAAAGGAACTTAACCAAAGACAGGTTAGATAGGCGGAAATGCTTATAAAATACCATTTCAAAATTCAGCATACTAAGGGTATAGATAATGCGCGAGCAGACGCTCTAAGTAGAAAGGCTAAACTATAAAGTAATAAAAAGCTATTAGGAGCTTTATTGCGAAAGAATTAAGACGGATTAATTAGGTATAATTATCTAAAGATTATAGCGACTAAGGAAAGTTAGATCTATAACTTACCAGAGAATAAATAGACATAGAAGATCTAAGAAGTATAGGTAGAGGATCCAGACTCAGAGTAATACAAAAATAGAGAAGCAACGTATATGCCTAAGTCTATTACAGAAGAATTTATTAAGGAATTCTATAAGGGAATAATATAAAGACATAATAGAGCTATAGGCTTAGTATTAAGACTTTAAAAAGAGTACATTATTTAAGAAATCTAGGGACTAGCAAGACAAGTTATAAAAGAATATCCAAATTACTAAAGGAATAAACCGACGAGGCATAAGCTATATAGAGGGCTACAACCTATTAAGACACCAGGAAGACCATGGGAGGTTATATTATAGGACTTTATTATTAAGTTACTAAAGTTAAGAGATCCTATTATAGGACAAGATTATAACGCGATTTTAATAATAATGGATAAGCTAACAAAGTAGGGATACTTCATAGCATACACTAAAGAGATATTAGTAGAGGATGTCGCTAGAATCTACATAAAGGAAGTATTTGCAAGATATAGAGTACCAGACAAGATTATATTAGATAGAGATCCAAGATTTATAGCAGCATTTTAGAAAGTATTTCTGGTAGAATAAGGAGTTCACGTAGTAACATCTACAGCGTATTATCCGCAAACGGATGGATAAATGAAAAGACTAAACTAGACACTAGAGCAGTATCTAAGGCACTATATCAATCACGCACAGAATAATTGGGTATTGTTATTACCAATTACACAGTTTACATATAATGCAACACCGCAAGAAGGAATAGGGACATCACTATTTAAGGCGAATTACGGATATAAGCTAAGAACATTGTTATCGCCACATTAAGTAAAAAAGACGAGTAGCATAGCTAAATAAAGAATGGAGACGTTAATAAATCTTTATACAAACCTTAAAGAAACAGCGAAACTAGTACAAGAACAAATAAAAAGGTACTATAATGCTAAGAGATTTAAGGGACCAGATCTTAAGGAGGGAGATAAAGTATAGCTACTATACAAAAATTTTAAGAGTTAATAATTAAGTAAGAAGTTAGACTACGTCAGACTAGGACCTTTTAAAGTTAAGTAAAGAATTTTATTAGTTACGTATAAGTTAAACCTACTAGCCAAAATGAAAATATACCCTATACAGCATATCGCAATGCTAGAGCTAGTATATGGAAATACTAAGCCACCAGTCTATAAGGCAGACATATATAGAGGGTAAGAGGAAGACAAATGGCAAGTTTTAAAGATCGTTAGTTACGAGGACATAGACAATAAAACATAGTATAAAGTAAAGTGGATAGGCTATAGTAAGACTACCTAGAAGCCACTAAGCAACCTAAGAAACGCTATAGAAAAGGTACAGGAGTATTAAAAGAAAGTAGGTCAGGTAATATTAACAAAGAAGGATCGCTAAAGAACAAGTCACCTAAGGGGGACCCAAGAGGAGCAATTGCCGAGCTACTTAGAATTATTTCCCTTGCAGGAGAAGAGCCAGTCCTTTTATTACCCAGCTTAGACAAACCCTATTAAACAAGTTTCCACTTCTTAGAATGGACCTTCTCACAAACACATTTAAGACGTTAAAGATAAGCATAAGCCAAATGTTAAGCTTTAAGGACGCATGCGGACTCTTCTAAGGCATATTAAACCTCAAGTAGCACAGAGGCCAGCTTACTATTAAGCTTTACAGCGGTAGATTAAATATAAGACCCTATAACAAGTTACTTAGGGAACTTGGGGACTATTAAGAGTTATAGAACGCGCATACTTAGCGTTAGAAATAGAGCGAACATCGCAGGATAATTAAACATTTGCTTTAGTACACTTAGAGCAAAAGAAGGGTTATTAAGATATAGGACTTGCTAGTACAACACAAACTAACCCCTCTTTAGCGCAACAAGAGTAGGGAATCGCCATTACTTTACCTAGTAATAGTATAGAGGAAACCATACAAAGGCAACGCTTAACCCAAAAAAGAGAAGAAGAAGCTTTAGGTATAATAAGTATAGATATTAACCAGACTAATTAAACGGACATTACACCTCTAGTAGACAACTTAGAAATGTTAAAAATCTTTAAGGACAAAGATAAAGAGGAGGGAGATAGTATTACAGACGCTTTAAGTATAATATTATAACTACTTAGAGAAGAGTTGGCGGAAGCTAGTTAGTTAATATAAGCACGGTCCAGGATAGATCTGGTAAAACTATATAATAAGGAATAGTAACTAAGGTTATGTAGTGTTAAACATATTAACTATATTAAACGGAAGGGACATTACGTTTAATATAGATAATACGTACCTTACGTACAAGAGAGGATTTCTTAGGAGTACGGTTGTATATTTAAAGGACCTCAGTCCCTACCATAGATAGTTCTCTCCTTGTAGTGAATCTTAGAATACAATTAGAGTTAATCTGTTAGGCAACCACTCCACCAGTTGTTATTACGTTGTTGTTTTATTCGTACCTATATACCCAGCCCAATAACAGAACCCACCGTAGTCTAAGCTACAAGGTTCCGTTACATCCACAACAGCTATATATAGCTATTAATCCAATAAATCTAATACTTGTTTGTCTAGCGTTCGCATATAATACATCGTTATTATAACAGTTCTTATAGTACTTATATTTTAATTAGTAGAGCTTCTAGTTTTATACTACTTAGTATATACCTTAATTTAATAGAGGCCCTAATTAATAGCTAGGCACTAGTCTATAAGTTCCTTTAACTATAACAGTGCTAGAGTACGTCACCTAGGCAATCTACTAAATTCTACTAAATTCTGCTAGTACTACTTATAGAGCTAACTAATTAGGATTTTCCATCCCCGGGATAGAAAATCGCTATTGGCTCGCCTACCACTAGCGCCTTAGCGATTCCTTATATCTTATTAATTACTAATAGTCTTCTTCTCCTTCTTCTCCTTTTTCTCCTTAGCTTAGTATTCTTATATAGTAGCAATCTATAAGCTTTAGTTTAGAAGCATTTGTATAAGCCCGTTATATTATACTAAGCTCTCCCTATATTGCCTAGGAAGGCCTTAATAATATCCCATCCTAAAAAAAGACCTTTATCTGCAATAACGCGTTAACATATTATACTTAGACATTAAAAAACTTACACTACTACGCCTAAGAAGGCCCTAACAATATCCTACTTTATAGGCCAGACTATACTTAACCTATACCCCTAAAAGAACCCTAGAATTAAAACCAAATTATATAATTCTAATAAATATTAGGAAGCCGACAATGGTACCTAAAGTAAGCTTATTTAAAAGACCTATCTTTACTTAAGAGGAATATAAGATCCAATTAGGATTAGAAATTAAAAATAATAATAACGTTATAGATATATACGAGCAGATTTATGCCCTTGCAGCTAATTAAAAGGTTAATTGTCTTTAAGCCTAAAGTATATAAGAGACTCTAAAGGAGATCCTGGAAAGCCTTACTACCTTATAAAATAGCCTAGCCTCCCTTTTATAAAGCCTTAGTTAACCTATTCACTTAACTAAATATAATATACTAGAGAGTACGGACACAATAATAAAGCAATTAAAGTCCGTTAAGCTCCCTAACCCCCCACTATTATTAAACGGCATAGACCTAACTTTTAAGAACTAGAGAATCTAGGTACAAGGAAAGCTTTATATTAACCATAACTATTTCCCCTCTAAAGAAGTTAAAATACTCTACCTCTTTAGTTAAACTATTAGGGACGCCTAGTAATACCTTTAGGCTAAGTTTAAGGACAAGTTACCTGTTTAGTTTATATCTATTAATAAGATAATATAGCATCTGGCTGCTATTTATATTAATCCAAATAAAGTACGGAATACCTATTATAACTATAATTGCCTAATAATAAAATTAAACTAATCCTTTACTAAGTTCTAGACTTAATTCTTATACCTAGTAGGCAAAGGCTAGGTTCCCCCTAAGAACCACCGTTTAGACCTATATAATAAGCTAACGGTCCAACTATAAGAGAAGATTGCGGTAGCTTTAGACAACCTACTAACCTACTAAAGACTCGTAGTCTAATGTTTATTACTAGATTTAAAACTAAAATAAATTAATACTTATTCTAATTAACTAAAGCGGCCCTATAGTAACTATAACCTATCTACTATACTAACAGGAGCTGGCGTTGGGGGATAAATTATAACCACCCTTATACTAAGAGCGGTTATAACTGCCTACCTATAAGCCTTGCCCAACCCGCTATATATAATACCTTTAACTAATACTCGTTATAACACCCTAATTAACCCTATTACGGCCATATACTTTAATTATAAAAAGAATAGCTCCTTTATCTTATCCTGCCTAGAGCTAAAGAATATAAGTAATATTAAGGAAATAGAGGAAAAAGAAATATCTAATAAGTTGGGAAAAGAAGAACCCTAGGAAAAGACTCCCCCCTAGGGTATCCTATTAATCTTAAGGAGATTAATCTAAGTTAGCTAATAGGTGGAAAATACTTTATGGTTCTATATATAGTATCTTAAAATAGATATAGAGTTAATATAACTGCCCTTATTAACACTGGAGTAAATAGCTTTGCCTTTATAAATACTGCTTATATAAATAACGTTGCTAGGTTCTTAAATATAAATACTACCTAACTAGAGAAGCCTGTTTAAGTAAAAGGCTATAATGGTTAAGCTAATAAGCCGGTTACCTATATCTTAAAGCTATATATCTCTATTAATGGACAACACTAGTATGGTATTCCCTTTTATATCCTAGACCTAGGTTCCTATAATATTATCCTTAGCCAAAAATAGATATCCTACTTTAATATTTCGTTAAATGTTTAATAAAGATAGTTTGTTTAGCTGGAGAGTAGACCAAAACTACCTTCCTTTATTAGAGAAATTTGGACTAACCGTAAGACACTAGCCATAAAGACTAACCCTACCTATTAGTAAAATATTAGGGACCGCGACCTAGCCTTTGCCTAAGAATATACCCGCCGCAAGGCCGGTAGGAACTCTATACTAATAATAATACTCCCTTAAAGTACTATAGTTAAGGAGGACTCTACTTATAGAAGTGGAATAGATAGTAATATAAGCGACTTCTAAATTATGGAGATCCGGCTAATATAGAAGAGGATGTACTAATAGGATATAAAGGATAACCTTTAGAAGATGCAATAAGAGCTAAAGGGAGTAAAGATAACGCTAATACGCCAAAGGCCCCTAAGGCTACGGATATCCCTACTATTATATAACCCCCCTCTAGTAAATATTGCGGTAATTAGTGCTATAGGTTTCCACTTTAATATATATTAAAAGGACAATAAGGTCTTTATAACTAGATTATTAATAAGAAGGAAGAAGGGCTAGTAGAGGAAACTAATAAGGAGCTAGTTAAGCGCCTTCTCCCTACTTACCTCTTAGACTATAAAGACGCGTTCTTAAAAGCAGCTTTAGATATACTGCCCCCTACTAAACCTATAATTATAGGATTTAATTAGAGGCCGATAACTCTCTAGGCTATAGCCCCCTTTACTAGTAAACTATAGAGGAACTAAAATTAATAAAGTAGTATTTAGTTGATAACCTCTATAAAGGGTTTATTAAGCTAGGTTAGGCTCCTTTTACTTCCCCTATTCTATTTATAAAGAAGCTTAATAAAGGCCTTTGCTTCTGCATTAACTATTAGAAACTAAACGCTATTACTTAGAAAGACTATTACCCTCTCCTCCTAATTAACAAGACCCTTATATACCTAAGCTAAGCTAAAATCTTTACTAAGTTTAACATCCGCTAAACTTTTTACTAAATTAGGATGGACCCTATATTGGAAGATCTAATAACATTCTATACCTATTACGGTTCTTATAAATATAAAGTCCTTCCTTTTAGACTAATAAATAGGCTAGCTATATACTAATGGTATATAAATAATGTTCTTTTTAATTATTTTAATAAATTCTGCACGGTATACCTAGATAATATTCTTATATACTTGGATAATAAACTTAAGTACTAAGCTTATGTTAAAAAGGTCCTAGAGAGGCTATGAAATATAGGCCTATAAGTTAATATTAAGAAGTGTAAATTTAGAGTAAAATATATAAAGTACCTTGGGTTTATTATTAGCATAGAAGGAATTAAAATTAACCCTAAGAAGGTTAAAGCAATCTATAACTAAAACCCCCCTTATACTATAAAGGGCATCTAGTCCTTTCTTAGCTTTTATAATTTCTACTATTAGTTTATCCGTAATTATAGGGTTATAGCTAAGCCTCTTATACAACTAACTAAGAACAACACGTCTTTTATTTTTAATAATAACTATATAAAAGCCTTTAAGTAGTTAAAGAACCAACTTATTTCCTTTTTAATTCTCTATTACTATAACCTAGACCTAAAATTAATGCTAGAAACGGACGCGTCTAATAGAGTAGTAGTAGGGGTTCTCTTATAGCTACACCTAGATAGTAAGTGGTACCCTATTACGTTCTTCTTAAAGATAATGGCCCTAGCTAAGTATAACTACAAGGTGTATAATAAGGAAATACTAGCTATTATATAATTATTATCCTAGTGGCGCGCGGAGCTTAAAAGCATAGACTCTTAGATTAAGGTCTATACAGATTATAAAGCCCTTAAATATTTTATAATAATAAAGCAGCTTACTAGTTAATAGGCTTAGTAGGCTAAAATACTCTCCTAATTCTTCTTTATAATTATATACCGCCCTAGTAAATAAAATTCTAAGGCTAATACCCTAATCTAGGGAGAATAGGATGTAGAGCTATAGGATAAGCTAAAGGCTTAGCACTAGATATATGCCCTTATTTATCCTAAACAGCTCAACCTATAGATTCTTAAGGAACTAAGCTCTAAACGGAATAAGCTAGCACCCTTAGAAGGAGAGATCCTAGATAAACTAATAGGACTAATTAATTATATCCTAATTATAAACCGCACAGCTAAATCCCTAAAAGCCCTCCGTAACTAAGCTATGGAAAATAACTCTAATTTAGAAATAGAAGACGGACTACTCTTATACTAAGAACGGCTTATAGTGCTAGATATTAATTACCTATAAACAGAGCTAATCCGTAAAGCCTACTATTAAGTCTCTATGGCGCACCCTAGCTAAGATAAGACCCACTAACTACTAGCGCCTTATTACTACTAGCGCCTTCTTACTATTAGCAAGGACTTCTATTTAATATAGAACGATTTATTAGAAACTGTTATGCTTATAAACGTGTAGATACCCCTAGGGATTAAACTTCTAGATAGCTATAACTACTGCCAGTTCCTAAATGCCCTTAGTAATATATTATAATGGACTTTAAATTGTTCCTAAAAGACAAACATGGCTATAATATAGCCTTTATAGTAGTTAACCAACTAAGTAAGCAAGCCATTTCCCTTCCTTACTTTAGGACTATAACTATAAAGGATATAGCCTATATATACATTAATAACATCTACCAGACCTATAGCGCTCCTAAGTTAATTGTCTCTAACCATAGACCCTAATTTATATTGGACTTTTAGGACGAATTCTGCCGTATCCTTAGAATTTAAATTAAGCTCTCTACTGTATTCCACCCTTAGACTAACGGCTAAACTAAGATTATAAACTAGTACCTTAACTAGCGACTTCGCCCCTTTATTAACTACTACTAGGACAATTAGTTAGAACTATTACCTATAATAGACTATGCATAGCTTACGCTCCCTTATAATAGTATAGGAATGTTACTATTTAAGTTACTCTATGGATATAAGCCACGGATATCCTTTAATTGGGATAGATCTATAGGACCTATAACGGCCCGCGAACGCCTTAGCTATAAAGAGGCCTAGATATTTACTAAGAGAATGCATAGAGCCTAGGAAGCGGCTGAAATAATTATAAAAAAGGTATAAGAGAAGAAAAAGGCTAACGTAAACTAATATTACTATAAGGTAGACTTCCAAATAGGAGATAAGGTATAGGTATTAACAAAAAACTAGAAGACCTAGAAGCCAAGCCATAAACTAGACTACTAAATAGCTGGCCCCTATAAGATCCTTAAAAAGGTAGGGCACTCTTTTAGGGCTAAGCTACCAAAGTTAATAAAGATCCACCCTATTTTCTCTCTAGACTAACTGCGGAAGGCCACAGATAACCCATTACCTAGATAGTATAATAACCCCCCACTACTAATTCAGATTATAGAGGACGAGAAATAGGAAGTTAAAGAGATCTTAACAGTTAAGAAAGACTATAGTACCTTAAAATACCATATAAGCTAGGTAGGCCATAATGAAGATCCAGAATGGTACCCTATATCTAATTTTAAATACTCTCCCTATAAGTTACAAGATTTCTACCTAGCCCACCTAGACCTCCCTAGACTACTACGTAAACTAAATAGCTGGATTAAGTGCTGGGAAGAGGGGTTAGATAACTATAATAATTTAAACAATAATAAAGAACTTAGATAAAGCCTAAGGGTAGGCTTTTTTAGGAGGGGGGGGTAATATAACGGTGCTAGAGCGCGTTACCTAGGCAATCTGCCAAATTCTGCCAAATTCTGCTAGTACTACTTATAGAGCTAACTAATTAGGATTTTCCATCTCCAGAATGGAAAATTGCTATTGGCTCACCTACTACTAGCGCCTTGGCGACCCCTTATATCTCATTAGTCACTAATAGTCTTCTTCTCCTTCTCCTTAGCTTAGTATTCTTGTATAGTAGCAATCTACAAGCTTTGGTTTAGAAGCATTTATACAAGCCCGTTATATTAGCGTCTATATAATAGTATAAACTGGTAGTACGGCGCGCTATAGGTCTAAGGTAAGCTTATTAAAGAGGTCTGGCATTAAATCTTTTTAGGAGATTTAAGCCTATCTAGCTAAGTATAGAAAGCGGGTCTAAAAGACCAAAAAGGTCTCTATTGTTTTTATATTAAGGGCTTTATAATTAAGGCAGGCGTTCTATATCTTAAAGGGGTCCTTATAAATAGAAGATAGGTAGTTAATTATCTCTTCTCTAGAGAGGAAGGGGTCTGCTAAGTCCTAGGCATATTGCGGACGTAGATATATCTATATGTCCCCACCAGTATAGCCAAAGATATAGGCCATTTTGGCTTAGGTAGTAGGGAAGTAGTCTATATTAACTTTAAGCTTATCTTGTAATTAAAGCTTCTAATTATTAAATATAGGGTTAGTTCCGTCTATAAGCAATAGGGGGTCCATAGCCTTTGTAGACCGCAATAATACTAATACTATATATTGGGCTAGGGCCTTAAGGACCATAGCAAGTCTCTAGGTGTTTAATGACTCCTTACTAGGTATAGGGGCGTCTTTAGTTTTAAGCAGCTCTCAAAGCCGTTTAATTTTAGTATTAGCTACTATAAGCTTTTTCTAGAGGGTTAAAATGGCAACTATTTTACTATTAGAGGTATTTGTAGGTCCTACAGCGGCTTTACCAGCTAATATATCTCTTAGCATAACAGTAGGGATATTAGGTAATTTCCAGTATTTGTTTATTTCCTAGGGGTTTTGATCTATGCGTGTTCTATTCTTGGGTTTCGCGTTTTATTTATATTCTTTTAGTTTTATCCTATCTTAGTAGTTCTGGTAATATCCTTAGGGTTCTATTCTATATTCCTATCCTATTTATAGTCTATAAATATATTTAAGTTTCTTCTTAGGAAGAAAGAGTAGATAAGCTTTAGATAATATTAGTAACTTAGTTAATTAAGGCATAAGCATAGCAAGAAGGACGCATCCAAGCCTATATAATTGGATTGTCTATAAACGAGGATCCAAAGCTAGAGAAAGGAAAGGAGAAGAATAGTAGTGCTGCTTAAGGTTTTATGCGGCCCTTAAGTCACATAACTGCAACTATCTAAAACTGTTAGCAACTGTCTACAACTGTCTGCGACTATCTATAACTATCTGCAACTATCTGCTATAATCTACCGTTTTCCACCAGCGCTATAACACTAATTATTTGTTTAATAGTTATAAGCCTAGGCCGTCTACTGCATTATCTTTAATTTAAAAGCCTTTATTCCTATTAATTTCGATTAATTTCTTAATTTTAGATAACTATGACAATAAACTCTTAACAAGAAACTATACCAGTTATTGTCTTATCCGTTATCCTTATAAGCCTAAATAATTAGGATAAATAGATTAAGGTTATTAAGTTAAAAGCCAATAATAATTATCTCTAGGAGTATGTTAACCTATTAACGCCTAAGACCAATCTACTAAAGCTTAAAGTACCTATTTAAGACTTAAGAATATTAATAGCCGAAAGATAAAGCTTTTAAAGCTAGATAAGAATAAAAAGGAAGAGCTTTATATACTATAAGCTAATTATAAGGACAATTTAAAGCTATATAGAAACTAGCTGTTAGCTCTTAATATATTACGCAGCTATATATAAAGGCTCAGTCAAAAGAATAGAATCTATTAGTAGCCAGTAAACGAAAATTCCAAGACAAGGACTGGAAGAAGGTCGAGGAAAGGATATATCTATATATATGGCGCCAAGGCTCCAGCCAAGCCCCTAACTAAAGTCTATAATAGTGCCGTAACACTATATCTAAAGCTTAATTTTACGTACCTACCTTATCTACATATTTAAATGCGTCACCACTTATAACGTCTTAATGTTACTAAAGTAGAGATTTACTCCAATTAATAACGCCTAAAAGCTTTAAATTGCTACCTAGTATATAAAGCTTAAGAAAGCGCCTCGGAACCAGAACTTTAAGGCCTAGTTAAAGGAGTAGGAGAAGGTATATACTAAGTATAAGAAGCTAGGTCTACCTAAAGTGGATAGTAACTATTTAGTAAAAAACTTTATATATATAGTTAATTTAATTACACTAAGCTAGTTAGAATATTAAAAGAACTAGCTTAAAAGGCTTAAGTAGAAGAAGAAGACACTTCTAATCTTCTTTAAACTGGTTAAAATATACTAAAACCACTATTATATAGAGCTTGCCTAAAAGGGTAAAACCCTATAAAAATCCTTCGCAGTTACTTTTAAGGGCAAGTTAAGTAAGTTGCCAAATTTAAAGCCTAAATTATTAGTAGATAAGTAAAAGAAGAAAAGGTAACTACCGCTAAAGTGCCTATACGGAAAACGTTACTACTTTAATAAATACTAGTATATAGTAGAGTTAATTTATCGCCCATCTTAGTTTAAACTAAGTAATAAAATTCAAAAGAAGGCAGATAAGAAGATTGCTAATATAACTCCTAAAATTAAGGCTTATATTAAGCAAATTAAAAAGGACGATTAAACCAATAAGAAGCCAAAAAATGGCGGTAATTAGAACTTATAAGAGCCTATTAGAGCCTTTGTGGTTTATTAAAAAGGAATCTATAATCTAGCTTCTAACTATAAGCTTTATAATAGTGTTCTTCTTAACTTAGGAACTAATATATATGTCTTTAACAATTAAGCTAGAGTTATTAGTAATATTAAGCCTATATTAAAGTAAATCTACATAGGCTCGCATATAGAAAAAATCGTAGGCTATAGTATAGCTATAGTTATAATTAACTACCTAAAAGAGAAGAGACAGATATATATTAGCGACTTAGTTAATCAAGGCATGAGCACAGCAAGGAGGACGCATGCAAGCCTATATAATTGGATTGTCTATAAACAAGGATCTAAAGCTAAAGAAAGGAAAGGAGAAGAAGAGCAGCGCCGGTTAAAGTAGGGTTCTTTTATATGGTCCTCTGGTTACGTAATTACAAGTTCTACTAAGTTCTACTAGAGCTGTAATATTACTCCCCCCCCCTTAGTAAAGCCTACCCTTAGGCTTTATGTGTCCATATTACACCTATAGGGCGTTTTTATCTTTATGTTCTTCCAGTAGCTTATCATCTTCACTATGCTAGCACTCTATCTACTTATCTAGGTACTTTAGGGGTCCTGGTTTATTAGGGTAACGGCTATAGGATTTTTAAAGCTTATAGGGACTGCTAATAAAGTTCTATATAGGGTACTAGGTAGGGTCTGGGTTATGGCCTTTCTAATTGGCGTGGTACTTTAGCGTTCTCCTTACTAGCTTATAGGCTAGTATTTTTTTTAATTTTCTATTTATATTCACTATTAACTTAAATTAGTAGGGGAGGTTCGTTCTTTTATCTAGGTAATAGGTTATTTATAGTTTTCTGTAGCTTATCCGGTAAGAATTTAGGGTAGACCTTAATTAAATCCGGGAGCTTTACTTTATATAAGTTGCCTATCTTCTTAAGAACCTTATATAGTCCTACTATCTAATAGCCTAGCTTATGGCTAGGCCGTTCTGTCTTCTAGTTTTTTATTATAACCTAGACTATATTGCCTATAGTAAAGTTAGGCTCGCGCCTATACTTATTTACCTACTATTCTATTAATTTCTAGGCCTTTTTTAGGTTTATGCAGGCTACTTTCTAGACTTCTTTTAAGCGTTTGGCGTAATACTAGGCTTCCTTATAAGATAGTTTTTTACGTATAATCTATAGCCCTTCTGTTCTTTCCTAGTTAAAGCTTATATAGGGTAAGTACTCTATTTCTAGCTAGATAGGTGCAAATCCTATAGAGTTATAGGGTAGAGTAGCCTAGGTGTAGTTTATTAGAGGTAGTAGTTTAGCCCAATTATTTTAAAAGTAGTTAATAAAGGGTTGGAGTCTCTGGTCTAAATACTAGTTTATAATTTCCGTCTAGCCGTCTATTTAGGGGTAGTATACTATAGAAAGCTTTAGCCTAATACCTAAAATCTAGGTAAACTCGTTCTAAAAGGCCGATGTAAATTGCGGCCTATAATTAGATATAATAGTATCTGTAACAGTGCAGTGTGGGTAAATTGAATGAGCAACTTTATTCTAAATCTATGGAAATCAGGTGGTATATATACATAAAAGGTGTAGACAATAAGGGGTAATAGATTGAGTTATTTGACCGAGTCAGTGACCGAGTCGGTGAGCGAGTCAATATGCAGGCGAGTCAGATTGGCATTCTGGCGGTGTATGGGTAGTCGGTTACAGTATCTAGTGGTCTGTAAATGCGGTAGATATAGTAGATATACAGTTAGGCCGCTTCTTTGGCATTAATATTCTTATAATAAGGAATTAAAAACAGGCGCTTACTAAAGCGGTTAACTATAACTATAGCCATATTATATCTATTACGGTCTATAGGTAGCTTATAGAAATCTATAAAGATATACTACTAGGGGCACTCTAGTATTAGGAGTGGTTTTAATAGTTCTAGGGTTTTATCTTGTAGAATTATAGACCTATAGCAGTTGTTATAGTTTTGTATATAGCGATTAATATCTATAACTATTCTAGGCTAGTAGTAATAATTGCTAATAATTTTACGGGTTTTATTTTTTCTAAGGTAGGCCGTAGAGACCTAAATATACGCTTCTGTAATAAGCTAGGTCTATAAGTTCTATTCCTTAGCTACTACTAGCGATTCCTTATACTTAAGCAGTCCATTTTTAAGGGACTATAGGCTAGTAACGTCCTTTGTCTTTTCGCGGTACTCCTATAGAAAAGGGGCCGTACAGTTTACCTATAGCAGTTTATTAATAACTTGAAGGTTAAGTTCTATAGAGTTAATAGGATATATCTCGGCGTCTTAAGAGTCTATATTTAGTTCTGCTTATATTTAGGGATTAAGGTACTTTAGTTATAGCAGTGTCTAGGTCTGTAATGTAATCTTTACGGCTATCTAATTATCTAGGTCTTGCTTACGCCTTATAAGGGCATCTATACAGTTAGTTGCGCCTGGCTTATATATAATTAGGAAGTTAAACTATATATAAGGGCGCGAAGAGGCTTTGGGAAAGATTCGAAGGAACAATATAAATTCTATCTAAATCTAAGGGTATATAGCTCTTGCTAAGAACAAGACGTTGCGTAAAGAAGAGAAAGGAACATAGGAAACTTATAACTAAATATTTAAGGTCTTAGCAGTAGACGTATAGGCATAAGCCCACACGGATTTTAACAGGTTTTAACTAAATTCTATTACGTTAGTGGAATTTAGTGGAATTTAATCAAGCCGGCGGAATTTAGCGGAATTTGATTAACTTTGGCAGAATTTGGCAGAATTTGATTAAAGCGTTGGAATTTATCTATTAAGTGTTTTACTAAGACATTCCTACTGTAACTAGGCTAGTCCTGTTACAGTACCCCCCCTTTTAGCTAAAGGTCCAAAACAATTTAAATTAGTTAAGAATTTATAACTTATCGCGTTACAAGCGTTATGATATATTTTAAGTTCTTTTTAATTTCAAGTTTCCTGCTATTATATTTCGTGTCTTCATATTAGGTGGCAGTTGTTTACCTTTATATTGTGTCTATTTAGCTAAAGCAGGCCGTAAAGGATGGTCTTTATGGAATTCTTTTACTAGGGAAGGCGCGTCGGCCTTAATCTGTTCATAGGTTTCCTAGGTTTCTATTTTATATCCTTCCCACTTAACAAGAAGTTTAAATTATTTAGATTATGTTTTCTATCGCATATTATTAATTAAGTTAATAAAGTAAGAACCGTTACCGTTGTTAACAATTACAGGAGGTAGCGGCAGCACTTCATATGTCATAGGATTATCTTTTAAAGGTTGTAATAAGCTTACGTAAAATATTAGGTGTATTTTCATCTTAGTTAGCAGTTTAAGCTTATAGGCGTATAGGCTTAGTTTCTTCTTAATTTGGTACGGGCCTATAAACTTCCAATTAAGTTTCTTCAAGGGCTGTTAAGTCTTTAGGTTTCGTGTATTTAGGTAGGCCATATTACCTTCCTTAAAGTCCCATGCAGGAGCTCGTCCTTTATTTATATGCCATTCCTATAACATTTAAGCGTATATTAATTCACTTTATAATAGTTCCGTTAACTGCTTTATTTAATTAGCAAAGTTATACACCTTAATTAACTGGATCTGTTTAATTATAGGTCCTATTATATTAATTTCAGGTTATAGTTTAAATCCAAGTTAAGGGTTTTATCCATAGGTTGTATAGAATGGCGTTACGCCTGTTAATATATTTATCGTGTTATTTACAGTAAACTCAGCTAAAGGTAGCCATTTTTTCTAGTTGTCTTGTAGGTAGGAGCAGTATATTTATAAGTATTATTCTATAATTATGTTCGCAATTTTAGTTTAGCTATCTGTCTCTAGATAAAATATAGTTAAGAGTTGTGTTTAAATACTTAATTATTTATATAAAGCTTGCTAGAAGTCCAAAATAAACTGGCTTTCGCGGTTAGATATTATTATATTAGGAAGTCTATATAGCTTAAAGACGTGCTTAATAAAATATTTGGCTACTAATATTATATTAATTAAGTCTATAGGAATCATATGTCGCATTTTTATAAGATAGTTAACTATTACTATAATGTTTATAAACCCATTACTACTAGGTAAGTTAACTACAAAGTTAATTAAGATGTTATGCTATCTTTGCATTAGAACTGGTAGCGGTTAAAGTACTCCTTACTTCTTTACATAAGAGGTCTTTTTACACACGCACATTCTATATACTTAAACATATTTTTATACATAGTCATGCATTATAGGCTAGTAATATGCTTATTAAATAATCTTATAAGTCTTTACATGGCTAGGATGTCCTGCTATAGGGGAATTATATACAAATTTAAGTATCTTAAATCGTAAGGGTTTGGAATTTAGAACTACCATCTTTTATTAATAGTATAGTTAATTGTTATAAATTTCACATTTGGCGAGTATAATATCTTTATACTATCGTTTTCCTGTTTAAATCGCTTTCATTATATCTACTATCTATATATTATTCTTATATTTATATTCCATTAGCTTATTAATTTTCATTTCCTATTTATTAATTTCTAATTTATTTCTATTAAGTTCCATATCTAGGAACATAGGATATAGTTTCTTAAAATATTTAGGGGGCAATAAGATCCGTAATTAATTTATAATCCATTTATCTAAGGCGTTTATAGGTAAGTCTTATAATTATTATATTAATGCATTAGGCTTCTAATTGAGTTTGCCTAGTTAGTATATAATCTTAAAGTTAAATTATAAGAGGTATTTAGCCTAACGAATTTAGTGCTGCGTTAACTGCTTTATAGTTATAAAGTACTGCAGGTTTTTATAATCCGTTAACACACATATTAAAAATAATAATCCTTTAAGTTCTGGGCGCCATTATTTAAAGCATCTAATAATTATAAGTAGTTCCTTATTATATATCTTATAGTTTAATTCAGCAGGGGCGAGCTTTTAAGAGAGAAAGGCTACCGGACGCAGCTTACCATCCTTATTGTATTATAATAACACTCCCCCTAGGGCATAATTAGACAAGTCCATTTTAACAACATATTTAAGGTTAGGGTTAAAGTGGATAAGAATTAGAGCATTTATAAAGCGTTGCTTTAAGTTATTAAAAGCTTATTTACATCTAGCAGTCTATTTAAATTTTATATTCTTTCTTATTAGGTTTACTAATAGTTAGGCAATTTTTAAGAACTAGTTAATAAATTAGTAATAGAAATTTGCGAATCCTAGGAATCCTTAAATATCTTATATATTACTAGGGCTTCCCTAGTTTATAATTACAGCAACCTTTTTAGGGTCCATTTTAATTCCGTTACGGGATATAATTAGGCCTAGGTATATAACTTTAAACGCATGGAACTTACATTTCTTAATATTGTATTATAAACCTATATCTTATAAACGTTCAAGGACCATTTAAACGTGTTTTTAATGCTTAAAAAGCAAAGATAAGTAGATTAGGATATTATTAATATACAAGCAGCCACGATTCTGAGGACGAGAGACGATATAAAGACATAAGAAACCAGCTAAAGAATACCCTAAGAAAAGAAGCAAGGAATAACTGGAGACGGTTTATAAACAAACACACTACTAACCCGAGTCTCCCCTATAACAAGGGCCTTTGGACCATAGCGAAATAGGTAAAGAAAAAGGCGGGACGCCTAGTAGAAGATCTACACCTACCACCCCTATAAAGAGCAGGCGAACCACAGGCTACAAGCAACAATAACGAGAAGGTAAAGATCCTTACAGAAAGATTTTTCCCTTAACCAGCTCCAGTAGACCTTAGCAACATCACCGGTAAAACACCGGTAACTCGCCTAAGGGTCGACAGCGACATAATAACTAAAGAAATGGCCAGAACTATTAGCCGCCTCTTAAACAACACAGCACCAGGACCAGATGGGATCCCAAACAAAGCCCTAAAGACCTATGGACCACTTATAGCACCTTAGCTTGCAGATGTAGCTAGAGTATACTTTGCAATAGGCTACTACCTGCGACTTAGAAGATCCATAATGATAGTTGTCTTATGAAAAGAAGGCAAAGTAGACTACTTAATCCTAGGAAGCTACTGCCCTATTGCCTTAGAAAACACCCTAAGCAAGATCTTAGAAAAGGTTATAGTGGACCACATAGCAGACACGGCAGAGGAACACACCCTACTACTATAAAGCCAAATGGGGGCAAGAAAGAATCGCTTAATACTATTAGCACTTATACTACTTGCTACTACCATTAAAACTGTATGGGCTATGCGAAAGGACTTTGTAGTATTAATGCTTAGCCTAGATATTAGCGGCGCCTATAATAATATACCCTATAAGCGTCTTCTATACATCCTTAAGGCAAAGGGCTTCCTAGAATAGATTATTTAGTTTATTTAAGGATTTATAGGCTAGAAAGAAATGTTACTGGTCTTTAGCGGATACCAGAGCCCCCCTATCGCAGTTGTAATAGGAATACTATAAGGATTACCTCTGTCGCCTATACTCTTCCTCTTCTTTATAAGCAACCTGCTTGACACCTTTAAGGAAGGGGCGACCTAGGGGATAGGCTTTGTTAATAATATAAACCTAATTATATATAGGCCAACAGCCGCAGAGAACTATAGGATACTAGAGAAAGCCTATAATACCTATATAAAATAGGCAAGACGATATAGAGTCTAATTCTTACTAGAGAAATACCAGCTAATCTATTTTATAAGAAAACATAACTAATCTGCAGATCTTTAGCATATAATCCATATCTAAGGCTTTGGGGGTTAACCGGTTTAAGGCCTAAGGGTATTAGGAGTATAGGTAGACAGCAAGCTCCGGTAGAGCGCATATACGGCGTAAGCGGCCCGTAAGGGCTAAGCACAGTATATCGCCATATCTAGGATTGTTAATTCTATATAGGGTCCATACTTCTAGAGGTTACGCCTACTATACACAGCAGTTGTCCAGCTAACTATGACGTATAGATCTAGTATTTGGGCCACTGGAGAAACCAAGAAAGGCCCCCCTAAATTACTTCTTAAACCACTCTAAAAGGTCTAAACAGCCTGCCTTAGGAGTATAATAGGCGGGTATAAGCAAACGGCCACAGCACTGCTTAAGAAGGAAGCTAATATTCCCCCCCTATAACTATATATTAAAGCCGATGTAATGCAAAGGGTGTAAAAGGAACATAACTCTAACGTTATAAAGTATATTAAGACACGCCTAAATAAACTATAGAGGGACCCTAGGGTGCCCTATAGGAGAAGGAACCAACAACCCCAAAGTAGGGAAGATATATTAGGAAAACAGGTAGAGAAAGTAGAAGAAGAATAGTGCGGCGCTAGGGCCCAGGCCCATATAGAGGAGGAAGGGAGACGTGTAAGAGGCCAGCAAAGACAACAGTAAGGGAGAGAAAGGAGCCAAAGTAAAGCATAAAAGAGTACTAGAAAACCATCTACCGTAATATAATACTGGTTGGACCAACGCTGGAGAGACGAATGGGAGTTAAAGGTATAGAGGTAAACTTAAGTAAGGGGAACCTAAGCCATAGCATAGGTAACGCTATGGGGGGTAAATACCTAAGGGCTCTGAGAGGGCCTAATAAAGGCAGAAAATACAATAGCAACACTCTTAAGGACAGGAATAATAGGACTAAAAGATTGGCTTTACTGGGTGGGTGTCCTAGTAGGTAGCCTAAGGTACAAATATGGCTGGCCAAGACAGACACTAAAACATATAATACTGTTATGCCCCTTACACACTGGCTAAGAAGCAATGCTCTCAGCAGCTGGCACAGAAAACTATAATATACTACTCTTAATATAGAAAGGCCTCAAGGCGGCTACCCAGTAGCTTATTGGCTAAAATGTGCTAGACCAGTTCTAGGTTGCAAAGGAAATAGCAATAGAAAGCAAAGGGGCGAGTAATAGGCGCCCCCTAATAACTCTATAGGAGTAGAGTACAGTATGTAATACTAGCGCGTCCGTAGGTTTGTTACGGCAGCAGTAGTTCCTAAGGAGGTCAAAAAGTAAGGTAGTAGAGCACCACTGGTGACTCGCAGGTAACTTATAAGCGAGCCCCAAAAGGCAGGGAGACGGATCACGGGGTTTTCTTAAATAGAGTTTTCTCCCCACATGTATATAAGGAGTAGTCCGCGTGGGCCCAACAGGGATCCGAATCGGACGTTAAGCAATGAATAATAATATTATTAATATACATAGTAATAAATACATTAAGGAATTTATGGAGCGTATTATTAATATATTGCTAAAATATACCAGGACCGTTCTTTATACTAAATAGCATTACTAGGTATTTAAAGAGTCCCTATTATATACAAAAGGCTATATACTTCTTATCTCCTTCTTAGATGCGAATTTAATTAAAGGCAGCAACTATATTAAGCTTTATAAAATATTATGCCTTTACTAGGCAGTTAAGCGTCTTTTAGATTAAGGGGATTGGATATTAGTTTCAAATTGTAATTATATTTAGGGCTCAGTAATTAACACAGAATCTTAAGCCTCCTCCTGGCTTTTTAATAAATAATATAGGTAAGGCAAATAGAGATTAACTAGGGCAAATAAATCCTTTTTCTGGATGCTTATTAAGGTATTATTATATTATAAGCAGTTCTTCTTGTAACATACCGTATAGCAGACTAAACTTTAGTGTTATACTAGGTTTAAGTTCTATCTTAAAATTATATTCATCCTAATACAGGGGCAGCTGGTCTACAAATTGTTTTTTAAACTTATTAATTAGATTATAGTACTCCTTAGGTACAAGAAGTCAAGGGTTAATATATTACTTTAGTTTTAACGCCTTCTTAATGTCTTCTATTGTTACAGCAAAGATTTTATAGTCTTGTTTTCTTGCTAATAAAATAAAAGGTGCGGCTTGTATTATATAAATTTTAAGGGGTTTTAATATATTATCTTCGCATTCTTTACTGCAATTAGCAGTCATAGTTTTATTATATTGGTTTAAGGTTTATAGTAAGGGCAATTTATATTATATTAAATTCAAATAGTCTTATATATGTTTATAGGGTAGGTAGTGTTTTAAACAATAACTTTAGCAATAGGTTGTGCGGAATTTTAGTGTTTCTTTAACTCAGCTAATTAAAGGGTTATGCCGTTTTAGCCATTTATATTTAAGTATTATCTTATATTACTTTAGGGGTGTTATAAATAGGGAAACATATTTAAGGTATTTACCTATCCACATTTTCATAAGAGCGTAGTGCGTTAATTTACTATATATTAAGGGTTTGCCGTTAAAGCCTTATAGGCCTTAGGGCTTATTAAGTTTCTTTAAATTTAGGCGTTGGGTTTTTGCATAGTTTATATTAATAAAGCCTATACTAGTAGCTCCGCTATCTATAAGGATTTATACCTCCTTCCATTTTCTAAGTATTTAAATTTTACTAAGTATATTAAGGGAGTTGTGTTATATATCAGCGCTGGAAGAGCCTAGACACTTATACTCTTCCACTTCTTATCCTAAGGCGCAACTTAGCCCTAGGACAATTCATTTTCTAAGTTAGCTAAGCATAAGATGCTTTATAACAACTGGGTATAATTTACAGAACAAGTATAAGTTAAGGAGTAAGTACGGCTTAAAGAATAAGTGCAATTTAAGGAGCGGGTGCGATTTAAAGACCAGGAGGAACTACGGCGGACTTTTTTAAAAGGGTAAGTTCAGCAATTCCTTTAGATATATCCTTTCCTACCACATCCAAAGCATTCTCCATTTGTGGCTTAAGTTCTTTATTTATCGGTTCCTAAGGGTGTATAGAATCAAGTGGCGTCAAGGTCCATAGGGTCATGCGTAGGTTTCAGAGAAGGGTCGCGCTTTAGGGTATATGTCGGTTTCATAAATTCTTAAACGCGGGGCGTGGTTGGCTTTAGAGAATAAGTTTATTTGTTATATCAAAGGTCCTCATTAATTCATTAACACATTATAGCAAATTTAGGTAGGTCCTTTGGCAATTCCCTACCTACTAACTATACTCTAATTTCATCCAAAATAGCTCATTAAAGAGTAGCAACTTTAGCGGCTTTATTCTAATCCAGTTCGCCAATAAGGCCTAAAAATTCCAAAAAGAAGCTGGTAAAGTCTTAATTCCATTATTATAGGTTTTTAAGTTTAGTAACAGCGGTATATTCACGGCTAGCGTCATTATACATTCATTCTAATAGAGAGATAAAGATTTTAAAATTAATAAAGGTGCTATTATAGAAGAATAGGTCCATAGTTCATGCAGCGTCTTTACTTAATTAAGACATCCTATAGCTAATCTTGCTAGCTTTAGTAGGGTATTAGTTATAGTTTATTAAAAGTTTAAGATAGAGCTTAGTTACAAAGGGACGCAGGTTATTTTAATTTCCATTAAATATTAGAGGGTTAGGAAGCTTTTCTAATTTTATAGTAGGTACTAGGTTTGTTATAGGTATAGGTTAAGCTACCGTTACTAGTTTAGGGTTCGCATTTAACGGGCCGGGTTCGCATACAGTTATCTTAATTTTATTTACAGGTGTTGCTATTAGGGTCTCTATTATAAGTATATTAACGTTATAGAGTTCTTTACGGAGTGTTTCTATTAATTACTAATGCTGGGCTTCTAGTGCAGCCTGCTACTAAGCTAAAGCATCTATAAAGGCTTCTTGCATTATAGTTAACTATTCCCTAACTAGGGTTATAATGCTTATAGTTAACACATAGGATTTAAGGTTGTTTGCCATTTTAATAGTAGTTGTTTTTAACGCAACATAATATAAGGGCGCAAAGAGGCTTTAGGAAAGATTTAAAGGAATAATATAAATTCTATCTAAATCTAAGGGTATATAGCTCTTGCTAAGAACAAGACGTTGCGTAAAGAAGAGAAAGGAATATAGGAAACTTATAACTAAATATTTGAGGTCTTAGCAGTAGACGCATGGGCATAAGCCCACGCGGATTTCGACAGGTTTCGACCAAATTCCATTACGTTGGTGGAATTTGGTGGAATTTAATTAAGTCAGCGGAATTTGGCGGAATTTAATTGACTTTGGTAGAATTTGGCAGAATTTGATTAAAGCGTTGGAATTTATCTATCGAGTGTTTCACTAAGACATTCCTACTGTAACTAGGCTAGTCCCGTTACACTATAATAGGATATCCGCTTAGCGTACCTACTAGGCTATAAGGGCTTTAGTTATTATAAAGTATTCTAAGGCCTTATAATTTAAAACTACCTAAATAGGTTTAGGGGTCCCCTCTAGCTATATATACCAGTGCTAAAGGCTAGAAATAATAGCCAGTATCTCTTTATTATAGATATAGTCATTGTTAACGACTTAGTCAATCGAGGCACAAGCACGGCAAGAAGGTCGCGCAAGCCTATACGATTAGATTGTCTATAAACGAGGATCCAAGGCTAGAAAAAGGAAAGGGGAAGAACGGAAGCACCGCTCAAAGCTATATACAATCCTCTAGTCACGTAATAGCAACTTGCCATTACGTAACGGCAAGTTAGGGCAATTTGACGGCAATTTACCAGTACCGTAACATTACCCCCCCCTCCAAAAAAGCCTGCCCTTAGGCTTTATATATCCATATTATGTCCATGGGGTGTTTTTATCTATATGCTCAATAGGTAGCTTATTATCTTCGCTATACTAGCACTCTATTTACTTATCTAGATACTTTAAGGGTCCTAGCTTATTAGGGTATTGGTTATAGAATTCTTTAAGCTTTTAGGGGTAACCTATAAAGTTCTAGGCGGGGTACCAGATTGGGTCTAAATCGTAACCTTTCCATTAGATACGGTATTTTAGCGTTCCTTGTACTAGTTTATAGGCTAGTATTTTATTAACTTCCTATTTGTTATCGCCATTAACTTAAATTAGCAGTAGAGGCTCATTCTTTTATCTAGGTAGTGGGTTATTTATAGCTTTCCGTAGCTTATCTAGTAAGAAAACAGGGTAGACTTTAATTAAGTCTGGGAGTTTAACCTTATATAAGTTGCCTTCTTTATTAAGGATCTTATATAGTCCTGCTATCTTATAGTCCTGCTTACAGCTAGGCCGTTCTGTCTTTTAGTTCTTTGTTATAACCTAGACTTTATTGCCTATGGTAAAGTTGGGCTTGCACCTGTGCTTATTTGCCTGCTATTCCATTAATTTCTAGGCCTTCTACTATGCTTCCTTATAAAATAGTTTTTTATATACGGTCTATGGTCCTTCTGGTCTCTCCTAGTTAAAGCTTATATAGGGTAAGTATCCTATTTCTAGCTAAATAGGTGCAAACCCTATAGAGTTATAGGGTAGGGTTGCCTGGGCGTAGTCCATTATAGGTAGTAGTTCGCTCCAGTTATCCTAAAAGTAGTTAATAAAGGGCCAAAGTCTCTAGTCCAAGTATTAATTTATAATCTCCGTCTAACTGTCTGTCTAGGGGTAGTATGCCGTAGAGAGCTTTAGCCTAATACCTAGGATCTAGGTAAACTCGTTTTAAAAAGCTAATATAAACTACGGCCTATAGTTAGATATAATAGTATCTAGTAGTCTATAAATTTGGTAGATATAGTAGGTATACAGTTGGGCCGCCTCTTTAGTATTAATATTTTTATAATAGGGGATTAAGAACGGGCGCTTACTAAAGCGGTTAACTAGGATTATAACCATATTATATCCGTCGCGGTCTATAGGTAACCTGTAAAAATCTATAAAGATATACTGCTAAGGGCGTTCTGGTATCAGGAGTGGCTTTAATAGCCCTAGGGTTTTATCTTATAGAATTGTAGACCTATAGTAGTTGTCGCAGTTCTATATATAGCGGTTAATATCTATAACCATTCCAGGCTAGTAGTAGTGGTCACTAATAATTCTATAGGTCTTATTTTTTCTAGGGTAGACCGTAGAGACCTAAGTATATACTTTAGCGATAAGCCAAGTCCATAAATTCTATTCCTTTACTACTACTAGCCGTTCTCAGTGCTTAAGCAGTCCGTTTTTAAGGGACTATAGGCTAATAGTATCCTTTACCTTTTCGCAGTACTCCTATAGAAAAGGGGCTATACAGTTTGCCTATAGTAGTTTATTAATAAGGTTAAGTTCCGTAGAGTTAATGGGACATATCTTAGCGTCTAAAGGGTCTATATTTAGTTCTGCCTATATTTAAGGGTTAAGGTGCTCTAGTTATAGTAGTATCTAGGTCTATAATAAGATTTTTACAGCTATTTAGTTATCTAGGTCCTATCTACACCTTATAAGGGCGTTTATATAATTTATGGCGCCTGGCCGGTATATAATTAGTGTTACGGCGCTGGTGGAAAACGGTGGATTATGGCAGTGGATTGTAGCGGACAATCGCAGACAGTTTTAGACAATCTTGGACAGTATTACGGTACTAGCAAATTGCCACAGATTGCCGCAGATTGCGGTCACGTAATGCAAAGATCGCATAAAACATTAAGCGGCGCTGCTCTTCTTCTCCTTTCCTTTCTCTAGCTTTAGATCCTCGTTTATAGACAATCTAATTATATAGGCTTGCATGCGACCCTCTTACCGTGCTCGTACCTTGATTAACTAAGTCGCTAACATTATCTAAAGCTCCAACTCTTCTTCCTAAGAAGGAACTTAAATATATCTATCTATAAGACCATAAATAGGACAAGGACATAGAATAGGACCCTAAGGATATTACTAGGACCACAAGGACAGGACAGACCTAAGAACTAAAAGAATATAAACAGAACGCAAAACCTAAGAATAGGACACGCATAAACTAGAACCCCTAGAAAATAAATAAATACTAGAAATTACTTAACACCCTTACCACTATGCTAAGAAACACAGTAGCTGGCAAAGCTGCTGTAGGACCTGTAAATACCTCTAATGGTAAAATAGTCGCCGTCTTGACCCCCTAGGAAGAGCTCATAGCAGCTAATGCCGGAGTTGAGTAACTTTAAGAGCTGCTTGGGACCAGAGACACCCCTATATCTAGTAAAAAGTTATTAGACACCTAGAGACTTGCTATAGTCCTTAAGGCCCTAGCCTAACATACAGTATTAGCATTGTTGCGGTCCGTGAAGGTCGCAGACCCCCTACTACTTACAGACGGAACTAACCCTATATTTAATAATTAGAAACTTTAACTGCAAGACAAGCTTAAAGTTAATTCAGACTACTTCCCTACTACTTAAGCCAAAATGGCCTACGTCTTTGGCCGTACCGGTGGGGACATATAAACGTATATACGTCCGCGATATGCCTAGGACTCGGCAAACCCCTTTCTCTCTAAAGAAGAGATGGTCGACTACCTATTTTCCATTTATAAGGACCCCTTTAAGACACAGAACGCCCGCCTTAATTATAAAGCTTTTAATATAAAGGCGATGGAGACCTTTTTAGCCTTCTAGACCCGCTTTCTGCACCTAGCCGGCTAAGCCCAAATTCCCTATAAAAACCTAATGCTAGACCTCTTTAATAAGCTTACCCTAGACCTACAGCGCGCCATACTACCAGTTTTTACTACTATATAGACGCTAAAGGTACTTACGGACTACTGCTTGGCTATTAATTAAGGCCTCTATTAAATTAAAGCATAAGCTAAGCGGTATAAAGCTAGAAACTCTCTAAACTAGATTATAAGCACTATATAAACAGCCTATAACACTCCAGCACGATCTGCAACCCCTATAGCACCAGCTATACAGCCCGCCGTAAATTTAGCAGCTAGCTATATAGCTAGTCCTACTGCGGGTCTAGCGTATACTTAGCCTATATATAACAACCCCTATAAACAGGCCCTTAGCAATTAAGGAGCTTGCTTCTTATATAGCTAGAAAAACTACTTTATAAAGGATTGCTAGATAAAGGTAAAAATAGGCAAGGTTCTATTAATTTAGAAGGATAGTATAGAGTTAGAAAAAAAGGAACCCTAGAGAAAGACTCCTCTCTAGGGTTAAAAGAAATTAATATGTTATATATTAATCTAGGTTAGCTAGTTAGTAGAAAAAGCTGCACTATCCCTTATACTTTATTTTATAATAGATATTAAGTTTTAACCTCCACTTTAGCTAACTCTAGAGTAAATACCTTTACCTTAATAGACACCTAGTACGCCGTAAAGCTAGCTAAATTTTTAAATACGCCTCTTAAAGAACTGCCTAAACCAGTCCCTATTTATGGGTATAATGGATAAATAGAACCACCTATTACAACTATCTTATAGATCCACCTCCGTGTTAATAGATAAAGGTAGTATAACATCCCCTTTCTTATTACAGACCTAGGAAGCCATAATATAATCTTAGGAAGAAAATAGCTAGCCTATTTAGGCTTATAGCTTAATATACAGAATAGACAGCTTATCTGGCCTAAATCCCTACCCCTAACCCCTTCCTTTATAAAAGAAATTAGTATTATAATAGAAAACCTTATACAGCCCTAGATTAATACTATTTACTAGGCCGATGCTATATATAGGGACTATGCCTTTAAGAAAGATATACAGCTTAATCCGCAATGGATTTATATACTACACCGCCCCTAGACTACCTATATTACGCCACCCATACTAAAGATCTAGGAAATTAGTAATAACCTAGCTAAGTCCCCCATAGAGAACTTAGGCCCGACACAGCTATAAAGGAAGGCTAGGAATACCGGACGCTATACTAAACTAATAGACTAGAAGGATAACTTATAGAAAATGGAACGTAAGCTAAGGAAGACTATAAACCCTATACCGCAAAATACGGCCTAATAAAAGTCCGTAAAGAAACCTATGGACCTTCCCCTAGTTAATATCTGCTATATTAGCGCCGTAGAATTCTACTAGAACTTGGTTTAACCTAATACCGTTGCCTTTACTACTAGCTTATATAAAATTAATTAAATAATTAAGGAAAAGGAAAGCGAGCTTAGTAGATAGAAAAGTAAGCTTATAGATAAGGAGCTAGTAGAACAAAAACTGCCCTATTAACACTAGAAATTTAAGAATATATTCTCTAAGGCAGCGTCTAATATACTCCCACCTTACTAACCGTATAACTATAAGATTAAGATTAAGCCAGATAAGAAAGACACCTTAGTTATAGCCCTCTTTGTTAGCAGTCTACTGCCGAATTATAGGCTATAAAGTAATACCTTATTAATAACCTAAATAAGGGCTTTATTAAGCCTAGTTAAACCCCTTTTAACTCGCCTATTCTCTTTACTAAGAAGCTAAATAGAGGACTTTATTTCTATATTAACTACTATAAACTTAATAATATAACCCATAAGGACCGCTACCCTCTACCCTTACTTAATAAGACTCTAGCCTAAATAAGTAGAGCTAAAATCTTTACTAAGCTTAATATCCGTTAGGCTTTTTACTAGATTAAAATAAACCCTAGATTAGAAGACCTTACTATATTTTAGACCTGTTATAGAATATATAAATGCAAAGTACTTCCCTTTAGACTAACTAACAGACTAGCTATATACTAGCAATATATAAACAATATACTCTTTAACTACCTTAATAACTTCTATACGGCCTACCTAGATAATATTATAATTTACTCTAAAAATAAGTTGGAATATAAGGAGCATATCTATAAAGTTCTATAACGGCTCTATAAGGCTAGCCTCTAGGCTAATATTAGGAAATTGGAATTTAGTGTTAAGCATACAAAGTACTTAGGGTTTATTGTTAGTATAAACAAAATTAAGGTAGACTTAGAAAATACGGCTATAATTAGCTAATAGATATCCCCAAGAACTATAAAGGGGGTGTAGTTATTCTTAGGGTTCTGCAACTTCTACCAACGCTTTATTAAGAACTATAGTAGAATTACCTGGCCCCTAAGCCAACTTACCTATAAGGACCAGCCCTTTCACTTTAATACCGTATGTAGGCAGGCCTTTAATAAGCTTAAGAAATGACTGGTCTCTGCTTCCTTACTCGCCTACTTTAACCTAGAATGGCCCTTAATACTAGAAACTAATGCCTTAGACAGTGTTATAGCTGGTATTTACTCCTAGAAGTAGACAGACGGAAAATAGCACCCTATTACTTACTATTTAAAGACTATAATAGATGCTAAGCTAAACTACCTAATTTACAACAAAGAAATGCTGGCTATTATCTCTAGCTTTTAGTACTGGCGAATATAGTTAAAAGGAGCCCCTAAGCCTATTTAAGTAGTTTTGGACTATAAAGCCCTAGAATATTTTATAACAATAAAGGCCCTTATAGCCTGGCAGGCACGCTAGGCGGAGGTCCTATCCCAGTTTAACTTCCTAATTATGTATAGGCCAGGTGCTACTAACCGTGCAGATGCTCTTATAAGGCGTAAACAGGACCTAGATAACTAGGCAGCTGCGAAGATCTTATTATGGACTTAAACGCTACTATAACCAGAATGCCTTAACCCCTAAATATAGGCAGAACTAAATACGGACCCTTTAAGCACTAAGATATATCCTGTTAATTCTATAGAACTTAACCTTATTAATAAACTGCTGTAGGCAAACTGTACGGCCCCTTCTCTATAGGAGTACCGTAAAAAGGCAAAGGATTCTACCGGCCTATAGTCTCTGGAAAATGGACTGCTTAAGCACTAGGAACGGCTAGTAGTAGTAGAGGGATAGAACCTATGGACTTAGCTTATTACTAAAGCACATGCTTAGGTCTCTACGGCCTACCCTAGAAAGAACAAGACCTATAAGATTATCGGTAACCGTTACTACTGGCCTGGAATGGTTATAGATATTAACCGCTATATATAGAATTGCGACGACTCCCGTAGGTCTATAATTCCATAAGATAAGACCCTAGGGCTATTAAAGCCACTCCCGATACTAGAACGCCCCTAGTAGTATATCTTTATAGACTTTTACAAGTTACCTACAGACCGCAACGGATATGATATAGTTATAATCCTAGTTAACTACTTTAGCAAGCGCCCGTTTTTAATCCCCTATTATAAGAATATTGATGCTAAAGAGGCGGCCTAACTATATATCCACTATGTCTACCAAATTTACAGACCACTAGATACTATCGTATCCAACTACAAGCCACAGTTTATATTAGCCTTCTGGAACAAGTTTACCTAGATCCTAGGTATTAGGCTAAAGCTCTCTACGGCATACCACTCCTAGACAGACGGTTAGACGGAGATTATAAATTAATACTTAGACTAGAGACTCTAGCCCTTTATTAACTACTTTTAGAACAACTGGAGCGAACTACTACCTATAATAGACTACGCCCAGGCAACCCTACCCTATAACTCTATGGGGTTTGCACCTATTTAGCTAGAAATAGGATACTTACCTTATATAAGCTTTAACTAGGAAAGACCAGAAGGACCACAGACTATACACAAAAAACTATCTTATAAGGAGGCACAGCAGTATGCTAAACGCTTAGAAGAAGTATAGATAGTAGCCTATAAGAACCTAGAGAAGGCCTAAAAATCAATAGAATAGTAGGCAAATAAGCACAGGCACAAGCCCGACTTTACCATAGGTAATAAGGTCTAGGTTATAATAAAGAACTAAAAGACAGAGCGGCCTAGCCGTAAGCTAGACTATAAGATGGTAGGACTGTATAAGATCCTTAATAAAGAAGGCAACTTATACAAGGTTAAACTCCTAAACTTAATTAAAGTCCACCCTGTTTTCTTACCAGATAAGCTATGGAAAGCTATAAATAACCTACTACCTAGATAAAAGAATAAGCCTCTATTACTGATTTAAGTTAATAGCAACAATAAATAGGAAGTTAATAAAATACTAGCCTATAAACTAGTATAAGGAACGCTAAAATACCGTGTCTAATGGAAAGGCTACAACCTAGACCCAACCTAGTACCCTGCCTAGAATTTTATAGGTTGCCCCCAGAAGCTTAAAGAGTTTTATAACTAATACCCTAATAAGCTAGGACCCCTAAAGTATCTAAACAAATAGATAGAGTGCTGGTATAGCGAAGATAATAAGCTACCTGTTAAGCATATAGATAAGAACACCCTATGGACATAATACAGACATACAAAGCCTAAGGGCAGGCTTTTTTGGAGGGGGGGTAATGTTACAGCGCTAGTAGAAAACGGTGGATTATGGCAGTGGATTGTAGTGAACAATTGCAGATAGTTTTAGACAATCTTAGACAGTATTACGGTACTGGCAAATTGCCACAGATTGCCGCAGATTGCGGTTACGTAACGCGAAGATCGCATAAAACATTAAGCGGCGCTGCTCTTTTTCTCCTTTCCTTTCTTTAGCTTTGGATCCTTGTTTATAGACAATCCAATCGTATAGGCTTGCATGCGACCCTCTTGCCGTGCTCGTACCTCGATTGACTGAGTCGCTAACAATTAGAAAGTTAAACTGGGATAGGATGTCCGCCTAGCGTGCCTACCAAGCCGTAAGGGCCTTTATTATTATAAAATATTCTAAGGCCTTATAATTGGAGACTACCTAGATAGGCTTAGGGGTCCCTTTTAGCTATATACGCTAGTGCTAAAAGCTAGAGATAATAGCCAGCATTTCTTTATTATAGATATGGTAGTTTAGCTTAGCATCTACTATAGTCTTCAAATAGTAAGCAACAGGGTGCTATTCTCTGTCCATCTACTTTTAGGAGTAAACACTAGCTATAACACTATTTAAGGCATCGGTCTCTAGCATTAAGGGCCGTTCTAGGTTAAAGTAGGTAAGTAAGAGAGCAAAGACTAGTCGTTTCTTAAGCTTGTTAAAGGCCTGCTTATATATAGTATTAAAGTAAAAGGGCTGGTCCTTATGGGTAAGTAGGCTTAGGGGCTAGGTAATCCTACTATAGTTCTTAATAAAGCGTTAGTAGAAGTTATAGAACCCTAGAAATAACTATACCCCCTTTACGGTCCTTAGGAGTACCTATTAGTTAATTATAGCCGTCTTTTTTAGGTCTGCCTTAATTCCGTCTATACTAATAATAAACCCTAGGTACTTTATATGCTTAACACTAAATTCTAATTTCCTAGTATTGGCCTAGAGGCCAGTCTTACGGAGCTATTATAGGACTTTATAGACGTGCTCCTTATATTCTAACTTATTCTTAGAGTAGATTATAATGTTATTTAGGTAGGTTGTATAGAAGTCGTTAAGGTAGTTAAAGAGTATATTGTTTATATATCGCTAGTATATAGCTAGTCCGTTAGTCAGTCTAAAAGGAAGTACTTTATATTTATATGTTCTATAATAGGTCTAAAATATAATAAGATCTTTTAATTTAGGGTCTATTCTAATTTAGTAAAAGGCCTAACGGATATTAAGCTTAGTAAAGATCTTAGCTCTACTTATTTAGGTTAAAGTCTTATTAAGTAGTAGCAGTGGGTAGCGGTCCTTACGGGTTATATTATTAAGTTTGCGGTAGTTTATACAAAAATAAAGTTCTCTATTTAGCTTTTTAGTAAAGAGAATAGGTAAGTTAAAAGGGGCTTAACTAGGCTTAATAAAGCCCTTATTTAGGTTATTAATAAGGTACTACTTTATAGCCTATAACTTAGTAGTGGACTACTAACAAAGGGAGCTATAGCTAAGTATGTTTTCCTTATCTAGCTTAATTTTAATCTTATAGTTATACGGTTAGTAAGGCGGGAGTATATTAGACGCTGCCTTAGAGAATATATCCTTAAATTTCTAGTATTAATAGAGTAGTTTTTATTCTACCAGCTCCTTATCTATAAGCTTACTTTCCTATCTACTAAGCTCGCTTTCCTTTTCCTTAATTATTTAATTAATTTTATATAAGCTAGTGGTAAAGGTAATAGTATTAGGTTAGACTAAGTTCTAGTAGAATCCTACAGCACTAATATAGTAGATATTAACTAGGGGAAGGTCCATAAGTTTCTTTATAGACTTTTGTTGGGTTATATTTTACAGTATAGGGTTTATAATCTTCTTTAGCTTACGTTCAATTTTCTATAAGTTGTCTTTCTAGCTATACATTTAGTATAGCGTCTAATACTCCTTGCTATTCTTTATGGCTATATAGGGCTTAGGTTCCCTATGGGGAGCTCCACTAGCTTTTTACTAACTTTTTTAATCTTTGGTGCGGGTGGTATAACATAGGTGGTTTAGGGGCGGCGTAGTATACGGATCCGTTACGGGTTAAGCTATACGTCCTTTTTAAAAGCTTGGTCCCTACATATAGCGTTAGCCTAATAAATAGTGTTTATCTATAGCCGAATAAGGTTCTCTATTATAATACTAATTTCTTTTATAAAGGAAGGTATTAGGGGTATAGTTTTAGGCTAAATAAGCTATCTATTCTGTATATTAAGCTATAAGCCTAAATAGGCTAGCTATTTTCTTTCTAAGATTATATTATAGCTTCTAAGGTCTATAATAAGGAAGGGGATGTTATACTACCTTTATTTATTAACATGGAGATAGATCCGCAAGATAGTTATAATAGGTAGTCCTACCTATCCGTTATACCTATAAATAGGAATTAGCTTAGGCAGTTCTTTAAAGGGTGCATTTAAGAAGTTAGCCAGCTTTATAGTATATTAGGTATCTATTAAGGCAAAGGCATTTGCTCTAGAGTTAGCTAAAGTAGAGGTTAAAACTTAATATCTATTACGGAATAAAGTATAGGGGATAGTGCAGCTTCTTCTACTAATTAGCCAACCCAGATTAATATATAATATGTTAATTCCTTTTAACCCTAGAGAGGAGTCTTACTCTAGGGTTCCTCTTTTTCTAACTTTATACTATTCTTCTAAATTAACAGGACCTTGTTTATCTTTACCGCTATTAGGCAGTTTTTTATAAAGTGGTCTTTCTAGCCATATAAAAAGTAGGCTCCTTAATTACTAAAGGCCTGTCTATAGGGGTTACTATATATAGGTCAAGTATTCACCAGACCTAAAGTAGGGCTAGCTATATAGCTAGCCGCTAGGTTAATAGTAGGCGGTATAGTTAGTGCTATAGGGGTTACAGATCTTACTAGGGCGCTATGGCCCGTTTTTATAGTACTTATATTCTAGTTAGCAGAGCTTTTAGTCTTATACCGCTTAGCATATACCTTAATTCAGTGGAGGCCCTAGTTAATAGCTAGGCACTAGTCCGTAAGTTCTTTTAGCATCTATATAGTAGTATAAACTGGTAGTACGGCGTGCTATAGATCTAGGGTAAGCTTATTAAAGAAGTCTAGCATTAAATCTTCCTAGGGGATTTAAACCTATCTAGCTAGGTATAAAAAGCAGGTTTAGAAGACCAAAAAGGTCTTTGTTATTTTTATATTAAGGGCTTTATAATTAAGGCGGGCGTTTTATATCTTAAAGGGGTCCTTATAAATAAAAGATAGGTAGTTAATTATCTCTTCTCTAGAGAGGAAGGGGTCTAATAAGTCCTAGGCATATCGCGGTTATAAATGCGTCTATATATCCCTACTAGTACGGCCGAAGACGTAGGCCATTTTAGCTTAGGTAGTAGGGAAGTGGTTTATATTAACTTTAAGCTTATCTTGCAGTTAAAGCTTCCAATTATTAAATATAGGGTTAGTTCCGTCTATAAGCAATAGGGGGTCCATAACCTTTACAGACTATAACGATGCTAATGCTATACATTAGGCTAGGGCCTTAAGGACTATAGCAAGTCTTTAGGTGTCTAATAACTCCTTACTAGGTATAGGGGTGTCTTTAGTTTTAAGCAGCTCTTAAAGCCGTTTAATTTTAGTATTAGCTACTATAAGCTCTTCCTAGGGGGTTAAGACGGCGACTATTTCACTATTAGAGGTATTTGTGGGTCCTACAGCGGCTTTGCCAGCTACTATATTTCTTAGCATAGTAGTAGGGGTATTAGGTAATTTCTAGTGTTTGTTTATTTCCTAGGGGTTCTAGTCCATATATATCCTATTCTTAGGTTTCGCGTTCTATTTATATTCTTTTAGTTCTTAGGGGTCTGTCCTGTCCTTATAGTCCTGGTAATATCCTTAGGGTCCTATTCTATATCCTTGTCCTATTTATAGCCTTATAGATATATTTAAGTTCCTTCTTAGGAAGAAAGAGTAGTAGGAGCTTTGGATAATATTAGCGACTCAGTTAATTAAGGCACGAGCATAGCAAGAAGGTCGCGCAAGCCTATATAATTGGATTATCTATAAACGAGAATCCAAAGCTAGAGAAAGGAAAGGGGAAGAACGGAAGCACCGCTCAGAGCTATATATAATCCTCTAGTTACGTAATGGCAACTTGCCATCACGTAACGGCAAGTTGGGGCAATTTGACGGCAATTTGCCAGTACCGTAACAGTCATTTAGCTTAGCGTCTATTATAGTCTTTAAATAGTATATAATAGGGTACTATTCTCTATCTGGCTATTTCTAGGAATAGATGGCAGCTATTATACTATCTAAGGCATCCGTTTCTAATATTAAGGGCCGTTTTAGGTAGAAATAGGCTAGTAGCAGAGTAGAGACTCGCCGCTTTTTAAGTTTATTAAAGGCCTTTTTGCATATAACGTATTTGATCACCAAGACCGCCAGATCACCGAGACCGCCAGCGCAAAATACACCAAAAAACCCAAATTTCAATTTTAAATAACTTAACACCAACTTTATAATATTTTCTAAAAATTTAAATATAAGCTCTTATATGCCTATACTTATACCTTTTACAATATTAGAGCGTGCAGTCTAGTAGTTATTGAGATATTTAAAAACGTCTCTATTTTTAGCCCTCAAACTCTATATCTTAACAACTACTTTACTATACGCTCTAATATTTTAATAGACGCTAAAAGAGGCATATATAAGCTCATATTCAAATTTTTAAAAATATTATAAAGTTGTTGTTAAGTTATTTAAATTTGAAATTTGGGTTTTTTGGTGTATTTTGCGCTGGCGGTCTCGGTGATCTGGCGGTCTCGGTGATCAAATACGTTAGCATTAAAATAAAAGGGTTAGTTCTTTTTAGTAAGGTAGTTAAGAGGCTAAGTAATCTTGCTATAGTCTTTAATAAAGCGTTGGTAGAAGTTATAGAAACCTAGAAACAACTATACCCCCTTTACGGTCCTTAGGGGTTCCTATTAATTAATTACGGCCGTTTTTTCTAAGTTTGCCTTAATTCCGTCTATACTAATAATAAACCTTAGGTACTTAGTCCGCTTAATACTAAATTCTAACTTCTTAATATTAGCCTAGAGACTAGCTTCGCGGAGCTGTTATAGGACTTTATAGACATATTCCTTATATTTTAGTTTATCCTTAGAGTAAATTATAATATTATCTAGGTAGGCTGTGCAGAAGCTATTAAGATAGTTAAAGAGTATATTATTTATATACCGCTAGTATATAGCTAGTCCGTTAGTTAGCCTAAAAGGTAGTACTGTAGAAGGGTATGGTGTCCCTTAGATAGAAGTCTCTGTGCCATCTATTAGTCTGTCTGTCTGTCGGTCGGTCAGTCGTAATCAGTTAGAAGTAATTAGTAAAGCAGTTAGTAAGAAGAGAAGAAAAGAATGTATTCTGGTAGGTTTATAATGTCTAAGGAGGGAAGCCGAAGGCTCTATAAATACAGGAAAATGCCAAGACACTAAGCATAGGACATTTTACCCTACCACATACCTCCCCCACCAAGAACGTTGTCCCCTAACGTTCTATACTATAGAAGAATAGCCAAACAAAAGTATGGTAAAAGCAGAATAGAAAAAGGAAAGCATATCCCTAAAAGAACACAGGTAACCTCTATCTTCTTACTAGTAGTAACTAGGACAGCAGTAAACTAGAAATAATAATAGTAGCAGTAATAGCAGTAACAGCAGTAACAGTAACGGTAGTAGCAATAGTAATAAAGCAGACAGTCAGCATGGTAAAATAAAATAGAACAGTCGGCGGTAGAACACTTAGTAGAAGAACTCGGCAACAGTTAGTAAGCAGTAAGACATTCGGTAGCAGAACTTTTAATAGCAGAAATCTCGGTAGCGGCAGACGGTCGATGACAGTCGGTTGGTACAGCAGTAGCAGAATAATCGAAACAGTGGAACGGAACGGTTGGCAGAAACAGTAGTTAGAATAGCAGTCAGAACAGTCAGAATAGCAGCAGTAGCAGCAGTAGCAGCGATAGAACGGTCAATAGCATTCGGTCGGTAGCGGTCGGTCAGTAGCGGCTAGTCGGAACGGCGGCGGCAGGGCTATCGAAACGGTAGAGTATGACAGTCGGGAGAGCAACAGTAGAACAGACAAATCAGCATTAGGCCTAGAACAGGTCGGTCGGAACAGTTATCTAGCAGATCTCGCAGCAGCATAGATCCGGCACAGTAAGATAGAACAGTAGAGACGGAACAGTCAGTCGAGACAGTAGGGACGAATAGCCGGACGGAATAGTGGCAGTAGCGGCAGCGGTGGCGGGGCGGTCGACCAAGGTAGCAGAGACTCTAGCTTAGTTTGATCGTTCAGTTGGTAGTTCGATATCAAAACTCTGCATCTAGCTCTGCATCTGGCTGTGCATCTGGCTGTGCATCTGGCTGTGCATTAGTAGCTCTGCATTGCATATTCTGCGTCCGCGTCTGCGTCCGTCTCTGTATGCCTGCCCTGACTGTTGGCCGAAGACTGTCCAGTGTGGTTGTTAATAATTTTATTATCAATCTTACTAATCAATATCGTTATCGATAAGTATTGATAAGATCAATATTGATCGACGCGCTTATCAATAACCTGCAAAATTTTCTATTGTTCAAAAATTCGTACAATAAATGGCTTCTAAGGCAGATTCATCTTTTCTTGCGCCTTTATTAACCCAGGAATTAATTAAAACGAAGTCAAAAACGACTAGAAAACGCTCAGCTGTTGAAACATGGGAGCACGCTCGTCCACCCCAGGCTGGAGAGCCAGAATTCCGGGGTAAAAACCGCATCTTCTACTGCAAATACTGTACAGATCTACCGTATAGTGCTCCAGCTAGTAATAATTTCCGATCTCATCTTGAGAGCAAGCATGGAATTAAGGTCGAGTCAACTCTAGGCCAAGTTCAGTTAGCTGCGCTTGATCAACTAAAACAGCTCTATACTAGAGCGACATCTATAGGTTAAACGGAACAGCTTGATACCCAGGTTTTTTAAAAAGTCCTAAACCGGGACCTTATCGATGAGGCATTGGTCTTATTAATTATCGTACAAAACCTTCCGTTCCGCATTGTTGAATGGCCTAAGTTCTATACCTTTTGTTAAGTTCTAAATCTAGAAGTAGAAGGCTGGATTACTATAGCACACTCTGAGGTTGTAAAGAAGATTAAGAAATTATGGTAATTCTAAAAAGATATTGTATGAAAGAAGCTTTAATTAGCATTATTAAGTATATACATTTCGCTTAATATCTGGACCTCTCTAAACCGGCTTCTTCTCCTTGGAATCTGCGCGCACTTTATTAACCGACACTAGGAGAAGCTTGTTAAAGCACTCCTTGCCCTTTATATGGTAGCAAACCATAGTAGAGAAGAGCAATTTACTACTCTTCTTCTAGTGCTTTAGGACTATGGAATCGTACAAAAGCTTGGTTTTATTGTTTGTGATAACGCTACTTTAAATAATACGCTTTGCCGTATAGTAGCTAATCATCTCTAGGAGAAAGAGAAAGTTGAGTGGGATTCTATGTTCCGACGGATCCGCTGTACTGGCCATATTATTAACTTAGCTGTACAAGCTTTTCTTTTTTGGGGCCTAATTGAAGTAGAGCAGCTTAAGTTGTATGATGAACAAGAAGGAAAAGGGAAAGTGGAAGGCGAAGCTGAGCAAAGGGCAGCTTTTTGGGCTATAGGACCACTTAGAAAGCTTTATAATATTATTATACACATCCGTAATTTGGCTGGTCGTATAAGGGAGTTTAAAGATCTAGTAGGAAGAATGATTCCACTTGATAATTGGATAAGATGGAATAGCTGGTATTAGATGCTAGTTGTAGCTGAATAATAGTTAAGCGCCATTGATATATATTTAAAGAGCCACTTTACTATGCTTTAGACGGAGTATCTCTATCCAAAGGACTGGAAATTTCTTTATATAACTAAGGTATTCCTTTAACCATTCTATTAAGCAACCCTAGAAACTTAGGGAGACTACGCCACAATTAATAGAGTACTCTTTACTATGGATATTCTTGTTAAGCACTTTAAAAAGGCCCTTTCCGAGCATGCTTTTAATAAGGAGTTTAGCTCCTAAATTAGGAAGGGGTGGGAGACCTTTAATAAGTACTATAGTAAAACTAACAACTCTCCTCTCTATACAGCTGCCCTTATTCTTCATCCAAACCGTTATATAAAGTATATTTGCGCAAACTGGAAGGCTAAATGGTAAAAGCTAATACTATAAAAGGTAAAAGAGCTTTGGGAGTCTTATCGGGAAAAAGCGCCTACTCCTCTTACTTCTCCCTCGTATGAAAGGAAACCCTCTTAAGATTAGGATCTTAATGAATTTAATTAAATTGCTCAAGATCTAGGAATGTATGCTTAGCTAGTAAGTTAGGATGAGTACGAAGACTATAGCAATGGAGAACTGTATGATATTGGGAAGCTATCTGCTCTTAAATGGTGGTGCCAAGATTAATAAAGAAAACGTTGGCTAAGATTATCGTATATGGCAATTGATATTCTATTAATTCTAGCAATAAGCAATGAGCCAAAGAGAGTCTTTTTAGGAGCTTGTCGTACAATCTTATGGGAAAGGGCACAACTAGGAGCTGAGAATATTGAGAGAGTAGAGTGTTCGAAACATTGGAAACGGAGTGGTATTACAAATGATGAGCTTGGGGTAACTTAGCTATTATTTAATTATTGATAAGATTATCAATATTGATTGATATTGACCAATCAATATCAATATTGATTGAAGTGTTATTGACTTATTGACAACCACCCTGAGACTGTCTAATTGGTCGGCGACGATGTGCTGCAACTGATCGTTCGGTCGTTCGGTTAAGGTAGAAAGTCGGCCCGGTTGAAGGCTCTGATTGTTCTGATTTGAATGCGGAGACGGAGTTCAACTAATTAAGACTTGATAAGGCCCTGGCTTGACTTAAGGTGTCTTCTGCTACATATACAACTAAGGCTTTGCATCCGTAGACAATTGATCAAAACTTCCGTGTAGACGTGCGATCGGTTAAGGCTCCGCATCTGCCGTTCGATTAAGGCTTCGCATATATAGGCGTCCAGTTAAGCTGCCGTACTGTTGTCCAATCAAGGCTCTACACCCGTATGCTCCATATCCGTAGACTCCGTGTACAACTCCGTGTGAGACTCTGTGTAAAGCTCCGTATCTATATCTACAGGAAAGATCGTTCTGGTTAAAGAGGCTCCAAGACGTTAATTGGCCGTGTTTCTGACGTTCTGCGGTCGTATACTGATTTCCTCGTTGGGCCTAGTGTCTGTCTGTCTGCCATTGTAGAAATCTTTGACCGCTGATCGAAGACGTCTGACGGCGACGGTGACTGATTCGATTTGACCGTGACAACGTACGATCGACTGACGTTCAAATAGGGTATCAGGTCGGCCCGACTGAAAGCTCTGGTTGATCCGACTTGACTGTAGAGGCGGCGTCCGACTGATCAAGATTTGACTGAGGCTCTAGCTTGATTCAAGGCGTCTTCTGCTGTACGTACGATCGAGACTCTGCATCGTCGTATGCTCAACCAAGGCTCTGCATCCGTAGGCTCTGCATCTACGGACAGTCGATCAAGAGTCTGGCTGTGCAGTCGTTCGGTCAAAGCTCTGTATCCATGCAGTCGTTCAATTGGGGGTCTGCGTCCGTAGTCAATTGAGGCTCTCAGTGTCCACCAGACGTCCAATCCAGAGACCTGTCTTAAGACTTCCTTCCTCGTGAGCATAAACGGCAGTTTCCAGTAGACCAT
>Ga0307507_10001259_pt1 | contig 56683 bp, 9 predicted proteins | sample 7_EM_MG_FD_207223 | JGI IMG/M metagenome (GOLD analysis project Ga0307507, IMG submission 207223) | Populus trichocarpa ectomycorrhiza microbial communities from riparian zone in the Pacific Northwest, United States - 7_EM | ecosystem: Host-associated > Plants > Roots > Unclassified | place... | reverse complement strand
ATATATACCCTTTCTTCCCGTTTCCTTACCTTCTCTCCTTACGCAACGTCTTGACTTTATTACACAGTTCATGTACATAGCTTAATAATATCTACTTCGCTATATATTATCACCACTTGTACTCACTTCATGACAGGGATATTACTAAAGGGTTTAAAACCTATTTGCAAGTACTAGCCGTAGTTGGCTAGGAATGGGGAGACCTTTATAGTTTCCAAGACGGAGTTATTTATGGTAAACTCGGCAAATATAAGCCAGTTTATCTAGTCGTCCTATAAATACGACGTGTATATCCAAATATACTATTCTATTATAGCGTTTACACGTTCCGTTTAACCATCCATTTTTAGGTGGTATACTATAGACAATAGTACTTTAATGCGGAGTTAGGTAGTTAGTTCTTTCTAAAATATAGAGATAAACTATCTACCTCTATTAGAGACAATTATTTTGGAAAGTCTATAGAGTTTCCATATATAATCTAGGAATAATTAGGCAATAACAGGTGCTGATATATTAGGGTAGGCGATTAAGTGTTTTATCTTGGATAGTCAGTCTATAACTACTATAATATTTGTACACCCTTTACTTATAGGGAGCTTAACGATAAAGTTAATTAAGATATCCTTCCATATTTGGTCTAGAACAGGTAGTGGCTTTAGAAAGCCATTATACGTCTTATATAAGGCTTTAGCTTATTAGCAGGTATAGCAGCTAGAGATATACCTTCTTATTATATTATATATATTTAGCTAATAGCACTCTTATTAGAGGAGCTCTAGGGTTTTTCCTTAGCCTAGGTAGCCGGCTACTAGTAGATTATATACATATTTAAGAAGCTTAAGCTTAAGTTCGTTATAGTTAGATATAACTAGACGGTTCTAGTAGTATAAGCGGTCTGTATAAGCTTTGTATTTACTTAAAGAAATCCTTTTAGAGCGTCTAACGCTGTCTTAAATTAGCTTAAGCATTTCTTAGATAAACTTATTATTTGGGTATTTATTAACTATTATCTGTTTAATTAATTAATTAGTTATTTTAAGGATGTATATTATAATGTCTTTAATAGGAGGGTTGAATAGCTTAGGGCAAAGTAGGGTTTAATTGCGGTAGGTACGCGCTTCTTCTTATACTGGTATATCTTATAAATGTTAGGTTAGGGCATTAGGTTTCTAACCTTAAACGCCTAAGTAGTATATAATTAAGAATTAGAAATGGGATAGATATTCTAACTAGCGGGCTTAATAATAACTTAGCTATTTTATAGTTATAAAATACTATAGATTCTTATAATCGCTAAGAACCTTAATTGGAAATCTAGCGCCTTCTAGTTTAGGTTGCCATTATTTAAAACATCTAATAATAGCCAATAATTCTTTATTATAGATCTCATAGTTATATTTAGCTAAACTTAGTTATTTTAAGAAGTATACTATAGGGTACAGTACTCCTTCCTTATTATACTAAGACAGAATGCCTCTAGTAACATAGTTAGATAAATCAGCTTCTATAACACTCTTTTGGTTTAGGTTAAAGTGTTAAAGTATAGGTGCAGTAGTAAATATAACTTTTAGATAGGTAAAGGCCTTTTTATATTCCTTATTAAAGATAAAGGCCTTATCCTTTTGGGTTAGAGCTATAAGGGGTAAAACTAGAGCGGAGAAGTTGTTAATAAACCGTTAGTAGAAGTTAGTAAATCCTATAAAGGCTCTTACGTCCTTAATATTCTTAGGTTCTTGCTAGTTTATAATTACTTTAATCTTCTTTAGGTCCATTTATATACTATTTATAGAAATAACAAGTCCAAGATATAGGACTTCCGTTTATAGAATTCGCATTTATCTATATCTAACTATAGGCCAGCTCCACGTAGAACTTTTAAAATAAGGTTAACATATTTCTTATATTTAGTTAGGTTATTGCTATATACTAGGATATTGTTAATATAAGCAGTACAGAAAACGTCTAGGTAAGGTTATAGGGTATTATTTATAAAGTGTTGGAATAAACTTGGGGCATTTACGAGGCCAAATAGGGTTACTAAGTATTTAAATAATCCGTATCTAGTACGGAATGTAGTAAGCTATTTATCTCCTTTTATAATATGGAGGCGGTTAAATACGTAGATAAGGTTAAGTTTTATATAGTAGCGAGCCTTACTTAATTGGTTTAGTATCTCTTAAATTAACGGGAGCGGGTACTAATTCTTAATAGTAATAGCGTTAAGAGCTTAGTAGTCTATATAGAAGCGTAGACCGCTGCTAGGTTTCTTAACGAAGATTATAGGTACAGCTATAGGTAAAGAGCTTGCTCTAATAAATCCTTTACTTAGGTACTTATCTAAGTACTTTTGCAGTACTTTAAGTTTGTTTTAGAATATTCCGTATAGGGGTCTAAATCCTAGCTGTTTTCCTTCTTTAAGTACAATCTTATAGTTGTATAGTTAGTGTTCTACTAACTTATCAGCTTCCTTTTATAAGAATACCTCTAGGTACTTATAGTGGCATACTAGTACTTTTATGGCAGGGTTAGTATACTTCTTTAGTATTAAGGCCTTCTTAATATCGGCTATTATAATAGCAAAGATTGTATATTCTAGTTTCCTAGCAAGTCGTACTAATAGGGTAGCTCTAATTATATAGATATCTAAGGTGTTAAGCGAGCTTAAATTATCTTTAGTTTCTTATACGGTTTCTTATTCAGGTTTAGGTTCGGGTTTAGTATTAAGTATAGAGTTAGTATTAGATTTAGGTTTGGGTTCTTTAAGTATCCTTTTTATAGTAGAATACCAGTTCTTCTAGTACCTTTATATATTAAGCTTAGACTTCTGCTTGGTTTAGGGCGGTATAGCAGTTAGGATTAGTTTATATAGTTTGGTATGGTTTTTAGGTTCTTAATAGACATTAGTGGAAATCTCCTATTAGTAGAATTTAGTGGAATTCTTATGTAGGTAGAATCGGGTGGACTTTTCGGGTGTAGGGTAGACGTTAGTGGAAATTTTAGACTGGTGGATTCTGGTAGATTTTTTTGATTTTGGTTTAGGGTCTAAGCAGTAAGTTATAAGGCACTTCTGCTTATAACAGGAGGCGGTAAATAGAAGCTTAAGGTTGTCCTAATTAATAGTTACCTTATATAGCTTCATCCAGGGTTGTCTAAGGATTACTAGGTAACCTAAGGTAGTTATAAAAAGCTTAACTAATTCTTTATGGTTTAGGTATTAGAGTCTTAGGGCCGCTATATAAGTAATACAGCCCGAGATAGTGCGTTTACCATTAAATCCAAATACATTAATATACTGGTTAAGGGGTATTAGGGTAAACCTATTGTCTTACGCGAAGATCTTATTAATAAATCCTATGCCGCTAGCTCCTATATTAATTAGGACTTAAGCATTAGCCTATTAGCCTTTCTACTAAAGACGGCAGTTAACTGTTATACTATAATCCTAAGAGTCAGGGTTTGCTATATCTAATATATTTAATAAGATCCTGTAACATAGCTATCCCAGAGAGCAACTTAACTCTAGAATATGCCTTTTAGTAGCAAGCGGGAAGGGGTTCCTCTAGAACGTTGGTTATAACTTTATTCTTATAAGTAGTGCTTACTAGATGCGGAGCTAGAACCAGGTAAAGATTAGGGGCGGTAGCTAGAAAATTAGTGCGGTACACGGCTGCTAGTGTTAACTATTTATAGATCTTTTCGGAAGGGGGCGGAGTAGTAGTTAGAAAGGTAGGAGCTACTTCTATATTTAAAGCAGAGGCCTAGCTTGGTGCGTTGTTCCCGTTTAAAGGACCCTAGTAGGGCATATCATAAGGTCCCAGTGTTAATATCTATGGCATTAGGGTGCTTAGGCTGGGATAATAGCTTAGTAGACGTTTATGGGGTTGTTGTATTATATTAAGGAGCGGGCTTTGGTGTTAGGCGTAGTATATTATTATACCATTTATTAATAACATTTACGCAGGCGTTAAGGGCTCTAGGTAGGTCTATACTAATTAGGGAGGTTTTTAGTTTAGGGCTTAAAGATTCAATAAGGCTATTAATGTAACAGGACTAGCCTAGTTACAGTAGGAATGTCTCGGTAAAACACTCGATAGATAAACTTGACGCCTTGATCGACTTCTGCCAAGTTCTGCTAGATCAATCGAATTCTACCAAAGTCCGTCCGCGTGCGCACGTGCGCACGCATCGACCAAGACCCCTGACTATTTAATTATAAGATTCTCTGGTTATTCCTTTCTCTTCTTTACGCAACGTCTTGTTCTCTTTAAGAGCTATATACCCTTAGATTTAGATAGAATTTATATTATTCCTTTAAATCTTCCCTAAAGCCTCTTTGCGCCCTTATATTATGTTGCGTTAAAAAAAACAACTACTATTAAAATGGCAAACGAACCCGAATCCTCTTTGATAACTATAAGTATTATGTCCCTAGTTAGGGAATAGTTGACCATAATGTAATAGTCCTTTATGGATGCCTTAGCTTAGCAGCGGGCTGCACTAGAAGCCCAGCATTAGTGATTAATAGAAGCACTCCGCGAAGAACTCTATAACGTCTAAGCATTTATATTAGAGACCCTAATACTGCCTACAAACGAAATTAATATAACTGTATCCGAACCTGGCCCCTTAAACGCGAACTTTGAATTAGTAATGGTAACTTAACCCATATCTATAACGAATTTGATACCTATTATAAAATCTAAAAAGCTCCCTAATCCTCTAATGTTTGATAGAAATTAAAATGACCTACGTCCCTTTATAACTAAGCTTTGTCTTAAACTCTTAATAAACTACGACCGATACCCTACTAAAGCTAGCAAAATTAGCTATGGAATGTCTTGTTTAAGTAAGGACGCTGTATGAACTATAGATCTATTCTTCCGTAATGGTACCTTTGTTAGTTTTAAAATCTTTATCTCCCTACTAGAATGAACATATAATGACGCCAGCCGCAAATATATAGCTGTCACTAAACTTGAAAACCTATAATAATGGAACCGAGAATTTACCAGCTTCTTTTTGGAATTTTTAGGCCTTATTGGCGAACTGGATTGGAATAAAGCCGCTAAAGTTGCTGCTCTTTAATAAGCTATTTTAGATGAGATTAGAGCCTAGTTAGTAGGTAGGGAACTACTAAAAGACCTGCCTAAATTCGCTATAATGTGTTAATAAATTAACGAGGACCTTTAATATAATAAATAAACTCGTTCTCTAAAGCCGACCACGCCTTATATTTAAAACTCCACGAAACCAATATATACCCTAAAACGCGATCCCTTTCCAAACCTAAAAAGTCCTATATATAACCCTATGGACCTTAATACTACTTGATCTTATACACCCTTAGAAATCAATAAATAAAGAACTTGAGCTATAAATAGAGAATGCATCGGATGTGGTAAAAAAGGATATATTTAAAGGAATTGCCGAACTTACCCTTTTAAAAAAGTCCGCTGTAGTTCCTTCTGGTCTTTAAATTGCATCTACTCCTTAAATCGCACTTGTTCTTTAAGCCGTACTTACTCCTTAACCTATACTTATTCTATAAATCATACCTAGTTGTTATAAAGCATCTTACCCTTAGCTAACTTGGAAAACGAATTGTCTTAGGGCTAAGTTATGCCTTAGGATAAGAAGTGGAAGAGTATAAGTATCTAGGCTCTTCCAGCGCTGATACATAACATAACTCCCTTAATGTACTTGGCGAAATTCGAATACTTAGAAAATGGAAGGAGGTATAAATTCTTATAGATAGCGGAGCCACTAGTATAGGCTTTATTAATATAAACTACGCAAAAACCTAACGCCTAAATTTAAAGAAACTTGATAAGCCCTAAGGCCTATAAGGCTTTAACGGTAAACCCTTAATACATGGCGAATTAATATACTACGCTCTTGTGAAAATGTGGATAGGTAAACACCTTAAATATATTTCCTTATTTGTAACACCCCTAAAGTAATATAAGATGATACTTGGATATAGATAGCTAAAACGATATAACCCTTTAATTAGCTAGGTTAAAGAAATACTAAAATTCCGCATAACCTACTGCTGAAGTTATTGCTTAAAACACCACTAACCCTATAAATATGCACAAGATTATTTAAATTTAACATAATATAAACTGCCCCTGTTACGGACCCCGAACCAAAACGATATAGCTATAACTACTAATGGTAGTAAAGAATGTAAAGACGTTACGCCGAAACCTCTTAAAATTTATATAATACAAGCTGCACCTTTTGTTTCATTAGCATAAAAACGAGACTATGAAATCTTTACTGTAACTATAGAAGACATTAAGAAAGCACTAGAACTAAAGCAATATATTAACCCTTGACCTCTTGTGCCTAAAGAGTACCATAATCTAATTAATGAGTTTAAGAAAAGATTTGTAGACTAACTACCCCCGTATTAGAATGTATATAATTTTAAGATAGAACTTGAACCTAATATAATATTAAAGTTTGGACCGCTATATGGTATGTTATAGGAAGAACTGCTTGTAATATAATAATACCTTAATAAGCATTTAGAAAAAGGATTTATTTGCCCTAGTAGATCTCTATTTGCCTTACCTATACTATTTATTAAAAAGCTAGGAGGAGGCTTAAGATTCTATGTTAATTATTAAGCTCTAAACGCAATTATAATTTGAAACTAATATCTAATCCCCTTAATCTAAGAGACGCTTGACTGCCTGGCAAAGGCATGATATTTTATAAAGCTTAATATAGTTATTGCCTTTAATTGAATTCGCGTCTAAGAAGGAGATAAGAAGTATATAGCCTTTTATATATAATGGGGACTCTTTAAATACCTAGTAATACTGTTTAGTGTAAAGAACGGTCCTGGTATGTTTTAGTAATACGTTAATAATACGCTTTATGAATTCCTTAATGTATTTGTTACTATGTATATTAATAATATCTTAATCTACTTATCTTTGCTTTCTAAGCATTGAAAATATGTCTAAATGGTCCTTAAACGTTTATAAGATACGGGTTTATAATGCGATATTAAGAAATATAAGTTCTATGTGTCTGAAGTTATGTACTTAGGCCTAATTATATCCTATAACGGAATTAAAATGGACCCTAAGAAGGTCGCTGCTATTATAAACTAGGGAAGCCCTAGTAACGTATAAGACATTTAAGGATTTCTAGGATTTGCAAATTTCTACTATTGATTTATTAACCACTTCTTAAAAATTGCCTAACTGTTAGTAAACTTAATAAGGAAGAATATAAAATTTAAATGGACTGCTAGATGCAAACAAGCTTTTAATAATTTAAAATAACGCTTTATAACTACCCTAATTCTCGCTTACTTTGACCCTGACCTTAAATGTGTCGTTAAAACAGACTTGTCTGATTATGCCCTAGGGGGAGTGTTATTGCAGTATGATAAGAACGGTGAGCTATGTCCAGTAGCCTTTCTTTTCTGAAAGCTCGCCCCTACTAAATCAAACTATAAGATATATAATAAGGAACTACTTGCAATTGTTAGATGCTTTAAATAATAGCGTCTAGAACTTAAAGGATTGTTGTTCCTAATATGCGTATTAACGGACTATAAGAACCTGCAGTATTTTATAACTATAAAGCAATTAACGTAATGCTAAATTCGTTGGGCTAAATACCTCTTATAATTTAACTTTAAGATTATGTACTGACCGGGCAAACTTAATTAGAAGCCTAATATATTGACATAATAATTATAAGACCTACCTATAAACGCTTTGGATGAACGGATTATAAATTAATTATGGATTCTATTACCCCCTAAATATTTTGAGAGACTACGTCCTATATTCTTAGATATGGAACTTGATAGAAATAAATTAGAAATTAATAAATAGGAAATAGAAATTGATAAGCTAATGGAATATAAATATAAGAACGACATATAGATAGCAGATATAATAGAAGCGATTTAAATAGGAAAATGATAGCATAAAGATATTATACTCGCCAAATGCGAAATTTATAATAATTGACTATACTATTAATAGAATATGGTAGTCCCGAATTCCGAACCTTTGTGATTTAAGATACTTGAATTTATACACGACTTTCCTATAGTAGGACATCCTGGCTGTATAAAAACGTACAAGATAGTCCGATAAGTATATTACTGGCCTATAATGCACGACTATGTGCGAAAATATATTTAAGCATATAGAATGTGTGTTTATGGAAAGACTTCTTATATAAAGAAATAAGGAGTACTCTAACTATTATTAATTCTAATGCAAAGATGGCGTAATATCTTAATTAACTTTATAGTAGATTTACCTAGCAGTAATGGATTTATAAATATTATAGTAGTAGTTGACCGCCTTATAAAAATGCAATATATGATTCCTATGGACTTAATTAATGTTATCTTAGTAGCTAAATGTTTTGTTAAACACGTCTTTAAGCTATATAGACTCCCTAACTTGATAATATCTAACTATAGAAGCCAGTTCGTTTTAGACTTCTGGCAAGCTCTATATAAATAACTAAGTATATAAATACAACTCTTGACTATATTTTATCTAGAGATAGATGGTTAAACCAAAATTGCGAATGCGATTATAGAACAATACCTATAAATATACTACTTCTACCTACAAGATAATTGGGAAAAGTGGCTGCCTTTAGCTAAGTTTACTGTAAACAATATAATAAACGAATTAATAGGTATAACGCCGTTCTACACAACCTACGGATAAGACCCTTGACTTAGATTTAAACCATAACCTAAAATTAATATAATAGGACCCACAATTAAATGGATTTAGTTAATTAATATGCACAACTTCGCTAATTAAATAAAGTAGTTAACGGAACTACTATAAAGTGAATTAATATATACTTAAATAGTATAGGAATGGCATATAAATAAAGGACGAGCTCCTATATGGGACTTTAAAGAAGGTAATATGGCTTACCTAAATATATAAAATATAAAGACTTAATGGCCCTTAAAGAAACTTAATTGGAAGTTTATAGGCCTATATTAAATTAAAAAGAAACTAAGCCTGTACGCCTATAAGCTTAAACTGCCAACTGAGATAAAAATACACCTAATATTTTACGTAAGCTTGCTATAACCTTTAAAAGGTAAACCTTTAACTTATAAAGTGCCGCCGCCACCTCCTATAATTGTTAATAACGGTAACGGTTCTTACTTTATTAACTTAATTAATAATATATAATGGAAAAAACGATCTAAATAATTTAAACTTCTTATTAAGTGGGAAGGATATAAAATATAAACCTAGGAAACCTATAATTAGATTAAGGCCGACGCGCCTTTCTTAGTAAAAGAATTCCATAAAAACCATCCTTCGCGGCCTGCTCTGGCTAGATGGACATGACATAAAGGTAAACAACTGCCACCCGACACAAATACACGAAACTCGAATTTGAAAAGAACTTGAAATAAGTTATAATATTTATAACACGATTACGTGACACGTAAGATATTAAGGAACTTTAACTAGCGGTTAAAGTTGTCTAATTGGTTAGATTTACCTTGCCAAGACTACTACCCAACGCGAAAATACAACACGTAATAAAAAAATTATAAACTCTTAACTAAATTGAATTGTTTTAAACCTTTAGTTAAAAGGGGGGGTACTATAATAGGACTAGCCTAGTTATAGTAGGAATGTCTTAATAAAACACTTAATAGATAAACTTGACGCCTTAATTAACTTCTGCTAAGTTCTGCTAGATTAATCGAATTCTACTAAAGTCTGTCCGCGTGTGCATGTGCGCACGCATCGACTAAGACCCCTGACTATTTAATTACAAGATTCTCTGGTTATTCCTTTCTCTTCTTTACACAACGTCTTGTTCTCTTCAAGAGCTATATACCCTTAGATTTAGATAGAATTTATATTGTTTCTTTAAATCTTCCCTAAAGCCTCTTCGCGCCCTTATAATTAATTAGTGCGGAGTCGTTCTAGCCTATTTCTTTTATGTAATAATTAAATTTGGAAAAGTATACTAGGAAGCTTTTCTTTTCTTAAGTTATGTAGTTTATCTTCCTTTAAGTGGTAGCTTAGTGGTTTAGGTCACTATATATAGCTTTTAGAAGTACAACTAGGCTTTATACTAAGTTCGGCTGAAGAGGTTTAATAAGGTTAGCTGCGTCTCCTCCTAGTCAACTTAGGGCGTGGTAGAGTTGGTTAACTTTAGTTAGGTAACAGTTAGCATTACTAGTTAGCTTATTCTTAAGCCGGCTTAAAAATGACTAAAGCTCTTATTATTTGCTAGTAAATACTAGAGGGTCTAGTGGTTTTTTAGATTGTTATAACATAGTAGTTGGTTCTACCAGTGGGACAACTATTGCTAGTTTAGGGCTTATGTTCCGTGTATTAGCTTCTAGTAATAGTAATTAGTCTTAAGGGCTTAGCGTAGGCGTCTTAAGGGTGCGGATTTCTTCTTAGAGGGCCTTAATTGTTTTTTTAGTGCCGTGCTTCTTATTTGGCTTACTATTAAGCTATAGCAGCTTAGTTTTATATAAGGGCGTCTATAAAGGACTTTTGTATATCTGCTAATTATTCCTAGAGTACGGATATAATATTAGCGGCTATTATAGGGGCTTTAAGGTCGTTCTACATTTAAACAAGGCGGGGCAAAGTATAGGGTTTTAAGGGTTTAACGTAATATAGTGTCACGGAGTGAGTATAAGTAGTAATAATATATAGCAAAGTAGATATTATTAAGCTATATATATAAACTATATAATAAGATCAAGACGTTGCGTAAGGAGAGAAGGTAAGAAAACGGGAAGAAAGGGGTATATATTATTAACTTGGTTGCTTAGTTAACACATATATAGGGCAGAATAGGCTTTGGGTTATAGTCCTAGCAGAACTTAATAGAATTTAGTAGACTTAGCAGAATATAGCGGAATATAGTAGAGGACGGCAGATTACCGTAGGTTGCTATTACGTAATGGCAAATTGCCTTAAATTGCCGTAGATTGCCATCAGGTTGCCGTTTCACGGTTAGTCTCTTCTTGCTGCGTCGGTAGAAACAGGTGGACGTGTATAAGGTGTTACGGAGGTGTCCCGTAACAAAAATACTAAAATGGCAGAAAAGTAAAATTAAATACTAGTAAATTTTTTCTTAACGTAGTGCTGAAACAGCTATAATATATATATTAATATTAATATTATTTATTGCTTAACGTCTAATTTAGATCCTTATTGGGCCTATGCGGACTACTCCTTATATATATAGGGAGAAAGCTCTATTTAAGAAAACTCTGTAATTTATCTCCCCGCCTTTAGGGACTTGCCTATAAGTTGCCTGCAAGTTACCTATAGTGCTCTTCTACCTTACTTTTTAACCTCCTTAGGAACTACTGCTACTATAATAAGCCTATAGACGCGCTAGATTATATACTTTACTTTATTACTATATGTCACAGGGTAAGCACAAGCGATAATAATATATAGCGAAGTAGATATTATTAAGCTATGTATATAAACTGTATAATAAAGTTAAGACGTTGCGTAAGGAAAGGAAAGTAGGAAATAGGGGAAAAAGGGTATATAATGTTTGCTTGGTTGCTAGGTTAACGGGTACTATACTACGCATAGGCAGGGTAGAGCTTAGGTGGCGGTTCTGGTAGAACTTGGCAGAATTTGGCAGTTAGAGGTCCTTGAAGTTGCCAGTTGGCAACTCTAATAGTAGAGACGGCAGATTGCGGCGGAATATGGCAGATTGCTGTTAGATTGCCGTCTTATAGTTGGTCTCCAGTTGTTTAATTGGTGGAAACAGATGGACGTGTGTAAGGTGTTATGGGGGTGTCCCATAACAGTACCCCCCCTTTAAACTTGAGTATCTGCGAGATAGGGCTGTGGTAGTTCTAGGTGGAGTTTGTAAAAGTCTTCTGCGGCTTGTGTAAGTCCTACAGAGTTGGCAGGTTCCCATAAGGGTTTAGTAAAACCTCTCTATTTTATAAGGTACATATATTTGCGTTTCCGTTTGTTGTACTTAATATTGTTAACTTTTTTAATAAGGTACTCATTCTTACCATCCACTTTAACTGGTAGGGGAGGGTCTTAGATCTATCTAGGCAGGGTGTCTAATATAGGGGTGGTAGGGTAGAGGACTAACGTATGGAATATAGGGTGGATTTTAACTGTATTAGGGAGCTTCAGTTGGTAGGCATAAGGAGAGATAACTTTTTCAACCTTATAAGGGCCAGCGTTCTTCTAATTAAGTTTCTTAATAGGTTATTTCGTGTTTAGATTTCTTATGTCTAGCCAGACAAAGTTACTAATTTGGTAAGCTAGTACTAGGGTTTAGTTCTTATTTGCTATGGCTTTATAGACAGACTAGGCCTATGTTATTTTGTTAGTAAGGAACTCCTGTAGTTCTTCCATTTTTTTTATAAATTCGTTTGCTTCTGCAACTTATAAGGCCTAATAAGCTGGATAGGGAATATTACTAAAGGGTTTAAAACCTATTTGTGGGTGCTAGCCATAATTAGCTAGGAACGGGGAGACCTTTATAGTTTCTGAGATGGAGTTATTTATAGTAAACTTGGTAAATATAAGCTAGTCTATCCAGTCGTCCTATAGATACGACGTGTATATCCAAATATACTATTCTATTATAGCATTTGCACATTCCGTTTAACCATCTATTTCTGGGTAATATGCTATAGACAACAGTGCTTTAATGCGGAGTTAGGTAGTTAGTTCTTTCTAAAACGCTAAAATAAACTAGCGGCCTCTATTAGAGACGATTGTTTTGGGGAGTCTATAAAGTTTCTATATATAATCTAGGAATAGTTAGGCAACGGCAGGTACTAACATGTTAGGGTAGGCAATTAAGTATCTTATCTTAGATAGTCAGTCTATAACTACTATAATGTTTATACAGCCTTTACTTTTAGGAAAATTAACAATGAAGTCAATTAAGATGTCCTTCCATCTTTGGTCTGAAATAGGCAGTGGCTTTAGAAAGCTGTTGTATGTCTTATGCGAAGCTTTAGCTTATTAGTAGGTATAGCAGCTAGAGACGTACCTTTATGTTATATTATGTATGTTTGGCTAGTAGTACTCCCGTTGGAGTAGCTCTAGGGTTTTTCCTTGGCCTGGGTGGCTGGCTACTAGTAGGTTGTGTACGTGTTTAAGGAGCTTAAGCTTAAGTTCATTGTGATTAGGGATAACTAGGCGGTTCTAGTAGTACAAGCGGTCTCTATAAACTTCATATTTACTTAGAGAGATCTTTTTGGAGCGTCTAACGCCATCTTAAATTAGCTTGAGTGTCTCTTGGATAAACTTATTGTTGGGTATTCGTTAATTATAATCTATTTAATTAATTAATTAGTTATTTTAAGGATATATACCGCAAGGTCTTTAGCTAGGGGATTAAATAATTTGGGATAAAGCAGGGTTTGTTTATAGTAGGCGTGCGCTTCTTTCTATGCTGTTATGTCTTGTGAATGTTAAGTTAGGGCATTAGGTTTTTGACCTTAAATGCCTGGGCGGTATATAATTGAGAATTGGAATTAAGACAGATATTCTGACTAGTAGGCTTAATAATGACTTAGCTATTTCATGGTTATGAAGTACTGTAGATTCTTATAGTTACTGAGGACCTTAATTAGAAATCCAGCGCCTTCCAGTTTAGGTTGCCATTGTTTAAAATATCTAATAATGGTTAATAATTCTTTATCGTAGATCTTGTAGTTATATTTGGCTGGACTTAGTCATTTTAAGAAGTATGCTATGGGGTATAATACCCCTTCTTTATTATACTAAGACAGAATGCCTCCAGTAACGTAGTTAGATAAGTCAGCTTCTATAACACTCTTTTGGTTTAGGTCAAAGTGTTGGAGTATAGGTGCGGTAGTGAACATGACTTTTAGATAGGTAAAGGCCTTCTTGCATTCCTTGTTAAAGATAAAGGCTTTATCCTTTTAGGTTAAAGCTATAAGAGGTAAAACCAGGGTGGAGAAGTTATTGATAAACTGTTAATAGAAATTAGCAAATCCTATAAAGGCTCTTACGTCCTTAACATTCTTAGGTTCTTACTAGTTTACAATTACTTTGATCTTCTTTGGGTCCATTTATATGCCGTCTATAGAGATAATAAGTCTGAGGTATAGAACTTCCATTTTATGGAACTTGTATTTATCTATATCTAATTGTAGTCTAGCTCTATATAGGGCTTCTAAAACAAGGTCAATGTGTTTCTTGTGTTTAGCTAGGTTATTGCTATATACCAGGATGTTATTGATATAAGCAGTACAGAAAACGTCTAGGTAAGGTTGTAAGGTATTATTTATAAAGTATTGGAATGAACTTGGGGCATTTACGAGGCTAAACGGCGTTACTAAGTATTTAAATAGTCCGTATCTAGTACGGAATGCTATAAGCCATTTATCTCCTTTTGTGATATAGAGGCGGTTAAATACGTGGATAAGGTCGAGTTTTATATAGTAGCGAGCCTTACTTAATTAGTTTAGTGTCTCTTAAATTAACGGGAGTAGGTACTAATTCTTAATAGTAGTAGCGTTAAGAGCTTAGTAGTCTATACAGAAGCGTAGACCACCGCTAGGTTTCTTAATAAAGATTATAGGTGCAGCTATAGGCGAAGAGCTTGCTCTAATAAATCCTTTACTTAGGTATTTATCCAAGTACTTCCATAATACTTGGAGTTTGTTTTGGGATATTCCGTATAAGGGTCCAAATCCTGGTTATTTTCCTTCTTTAAGTACAATCTTGTAGTTATATGGTCAGTGCTCCGCTAACTTATTGGCTTCCTTTCATAAAAATACTTCCAGATGCTTATAATGGCATACTAGTACTTTTGTGGCAGGGTTAGTATGCTTCTTTAGTACTAGGGCCTTTTTAATATTAGCCATTATAACGGCGAAGATCGTATATTTAGGTTTCCTGGTAAGTTATGCTAACGGGGTAGCTCCAATTATATAAATATCTATAGAAAGGGGGATAAGTTGCCAGCTAGCAACTTCCTTTTAATTATCTACTGTTTCTTGTTTAACTTTAGGTTTAGTATTAAGTATAGAGTTAGTATCAGATTCAGGTTTAGGTTCTTTAAGTATCCTTTTTATAGTAGAATACCAGTTCTTCTGGTACTTTTATATATTAAGCTTAAGTTTAGGCTTCTGCTTGGTTCGGGGTGGTACAGTAGTTAGGGTCAGTTCGTGTGGTTTAGTGTGATTTTTGGGTTCTTAGTGGAATTGGGTAGACTTTTTAGGTATAGGGTAGATGTTGGTGGAAATTTTAGACTAATGGATCCTAGTGGATTTTTCAGATTTTGGTTTAAGGTCTGAGTAGTAAGTCATAAGGCACTTCTGCTTGTAATAGGAGGTGGTAAATAGAAGCTTAAGGTTGTCCCAATTAATGGTTACCTTATATAGCTTCATCTAAGGTTGTTTAAGTATTACTAAGTGACCCAGAGTAGTAACAAAAAGCTTAATTAGTTCTTTATAGTTTAGGTATTAGAGTCTTAGGAATACTACATAGGTAATACGGCCTAAGATAGTGCGTTTACCATTAAATCTAAATACATTAATATGCCGGTTAAGGGGGGTTAGAGTAAAACCATTATCTTATATAAAGATCTTGTTAATAAATCCTGTGCCACTAGCTCCTGTATTAAGTAGGACTTAAGCATTAACCTATTAATTATTCTGCTGAAGACGACAGTTAATAGTTATGCTGCGATCCTAAGAGTTAGAGTTTGTAACATCTAAAGCATTTAATAAGATCCTAAGGCAGCGTTATCCTAGAGAGTGACTTAGCTCTAAAACCTTCCTTTTAGAGGCGATTAGGGTGGAGTTTTTATAGCGTATTGGTTGTAGCTTTGTCCTTATAAGTGGCGCTTACTAAATATAGGGCTGGAACTAGGTGGAGATTGGGGATGGTAACTAGAGGATCAATACAGTAAACGGCTGCTGGTGTTGGCTGTTTATAATTTGCGTTAGGGCATAGGGACGGAGCAGTAGTTAAAGAGGTGGGAGCTACTTCCATACTTAAAACAGAGGCCTAGCTTAGTGCATTGTTCTCGTTTAAAGGACCCTAGTGGGGCGTATCCTAGGGTTCTAGTGTTGATATCTATAGCATTGGGGTGCTTAGGCTAAGATAATAACTTAGTAGATATTTGCGGGTTTATTATATTGTATTAAGGAGCGGACTTTAGTGTCAGGCGTAGTATATTATTGTATTATTTATTAATAACGTTTGCGCAGGCGTTAAAAGCTCCTGGTAGGTCTATAACTATTAGGGAGGTTTTTAGTTTGGGGCTTAAAGATTTAATAAGGCTGTTAATTAGTGCGGAGTCGTTCTAGCCTGTTTCTTTTGCGTAACGGTTGAATTTAGAGAAGTATACTAGGAAGCTTTTTATTCCTTAAATTATATAGTTTATCTTTCTCTAAGCAGTAGCTTGGCGGTTTGGGTTACCATATATAGCTTTAAGAAGTATAATTAGGCTTAGTACTGAGTTTAGTTAAAGAGGTTTAATAAGGTTAGCTACGTCTCCTCCTAATTAACTTAGGGCGTAGCAGAGTTGGTTAGCTTTAGTTAGGTAGTAGTCAGCGTTACCAGTTAGCTTATTTTTAAGCCGGCTTAGGAATAATTAGAGTTCTTATTATTTACCAGTAAATATTAAAGGGTCTAGTAGTCGTTTAGATTATTGCGGTGTAGTAGTTAGTTTGGGGTAAGTAACTACTATAAGTTTAAGGCTCTTATTCCGCGTATTTATCTCTAGAGATAGTGTTCAGTCTTAGGGCCCTAATGTGGGCATCTTAAGGGTGCGGATTTCTTCTTAGAGGTCTTTAATTAATTGCTAGTATCGTGCTTCTTATTCGGCTTATTATTAAGTTAAAGTGGCTTAGTTCTGTGTGAGGGCGTCTATAAAGGACTTCTATATTTCTGCCAATTGTTCTTAAAGTGCGGATATAATGCCGACGGCTATTATGGGGGCTTTAGGGTTGTTCTGTATTTTGGAGGGTGGTATATAGGGTTAACGTAACGTAGTGTTACGGGGTGAGCACAAGCGATGATAATATATAGCAAAGTAGATATTATTAAGCTATATACATAAACTGTATAATAAAGTTAAGACGTTGTGTAAGGAAAGGAAAGTAAGAAATAGGGGAAAAAGGGTATATAATGTTTGCTTGGTTGCTAGGTTAACGGGTACTATACTATACACAGGCAGGGTAAAGCTTAGGTGGCGGTTCTGGTAGAACTTAGCAGAATTCGGCAGTTAGAGGTCCTTAAAGTTGCCAGTTAGCAACTCCGACAGTAGAGACGGCAGATTGCGGCGGAATACGGCAGATTGCTATCAGATTGCCGTCTCGTGGTCGGTCTCTAGTTGTTCAGTCGGTGGAAATAGGTAGACGTGTGTAAGGTGTTATGGGGGTGTCCCGTGACACTATAAAGCTATTAGGGGGCACCTATTACTCGCCCCTTTGCCTTCTATTGCTATTTTCTTTATAATCTAGAACTGGTTTAGTATATTTTAGCTAATAAGCTACTAGGTAGCCGCCTTAAGGCCTTTTTATATTAAGAGTAGTGTGTTATAGTTCTCTATACCAGTTACTAAAAGTATTACTTTTTAGCTAGTGCGTAAGGGGTATAGTAGTATTATATATTTTGGTGTCTGTTTTAGCTAGCTATATTTATACCTTAGGCTACCTATTAGGATATCTACCTAGTAGAGCTAATTTTTAGTTCTATTATTCCTATCCTTAAAAGTGTTGCTATTATATTTTCTACCTTTATTAGGCCTTCTTAGAGCCCTTAGGTATTTGTCTCCTATAGCGTTAACCATACTATAGCTTAGGTTCCTTTTGCCTAAGTTAACTTCTAGGCCTTTAAATCCTATATATCTCTCTAGTACTAGTCTAGCTAGTATTATATTGCGGTAGATAGTTTCTTAGTATTATTTTATACTCTACTTTAGCTCCTTTCTCTCCCTTACTATTATCTTTACTAGCCTCTTATATATCTCCCTTCCTCCTCTATCTAGGCCTAGGCCCTAATACCGCACTATTCTTTTTCTGCTTTTACTACCTGTTTTTCTAATATATCTCCCCTACTTTAGGGTTATTGGTTTATTCTTCTGCGGGGCACCTTAAGGTCCCTCTATAGTTTGCTTAGGCGTGTCTTAATATACTTTATAATATTAGAGTTGCGTTTCTTTTACACCCTTTATATTGCAGCGGCTTTAATATATAGATATAGGGGGGGAATGCTGGCTTCCTTCTTAAGCAGTGCTATAGCCGTTTGCTTATACCCGCCTGTTATACTTTAGAGATAGGCTGTTTAGACCTTTTAGAGTGGTTTAAGGAGTAATTTAAGGGGCTTTTTTTAGTTTCTCTAATGGCCTAGATGCTAGATCTATATATTATGGTTAGCCGGACAACTGCTATATATAGTAGGCGTAACTTCTAGAAGTATGGGCCCTATATATAATTAACAATTCTAAATATAGCGGTATACTATGCTTGGCCCTTACGGGCCGCTTATGCTATATATGCGCTCTACTAGAGCTTGCTATCTACCTATACTCCTAATACCCTTAAGCCTTAAACTAGTTAACCCCCAAAGCCTTAGATATGGATTATATGCTAGAGGTCTATAGATTGGTTGCGTTTTCTTATAAAATAGATTAGTTGGTATTTCTCTGGTAAGAATTAGACTCTATATTGTCTTGCCTATTCTATATAGATGTTATAGGCTTTCTCTAGTATCCTACAATTCTCTACGGCTATTGGCCCATATATAATTAGGTTTGTGTTATTAATAAAGCCTATCCTCTAGGTCGCCCCTTCCTTAAAGGTCTTAAGTAGGTTACTTATAAAGAAAAGGAAGAGTATAGGCGAAAGAGGTAATCCTTATAGTATTTTTGTTATAGCTGTAATAGGGGGGCTCTAGTATCTGCTAAAGACTAATAATATTTCTTTCTAGCCTGTAAAGCCTTAAATAAATTATATAATCTATTTTAGGAAGCCCTTTACCCTAAGTATATACAGGAGGCGCTTATAGGGTATATTATTGTAGGCGCCGCTAATATCTGGGCTAAGTATTAATACTATAAAGTTTCTTCGCATGGCCTATGCGGTTTTAATAGTAGTAGTAAGTAGTATAAATGCTAATAGCATTAAGTGATTCTTTCTTACCCCTTTCTAGCTTTATAGTAATAAAGCGTATTCCTCTGCTATGTCTGCTATACGGTCTGCTATAACCCTCTTTAAAATCTTACTAAGGGTATTTTTTAGGGTAATAGGGCGGTAGCCTCCTAGGATTAAGTAGTCTGCTTTACCTTTTTTTCGTAAGACTACTGTTGTTATAGATCTTCTAAGTTATAGGTAGTAGCTTATTATAAAGTATACTCTGGCTATATCTATAAGCTAGGGTGCTATAAGTGGTCTATAGGTCTCTAAGGCCTTATTTAGAATCCCATTAGGCCCTAGTGCTATATTATTTAAAAGGCGGCTAATAGTTTTAGCCATTTCTTCTGTTATTATATCGCTGTTAACCTATAGACGAGTTATTGGTGTTTTATCTATAATATTACTAAGGTCTACTAGGGCTAGTTAGGGCAAGAACCTTTTTATAAGGATCTTTACCTTCTTATTATTATTATTAGTGGCATATAATTCCCCTATCCTTTATAGGGGTAGTAGGTATAGGTCTTCTGCTAGGCGTCCTACCTTATTTTTTACCTATTTTACTATAGCCTAAAGACCCTTATTATAGGGGAGGCTTGGGTTAAAAGTATGCTTGTTTATAAACCGTCTCTAGTTGTTCCCTACTTCTCTTTTTAGGATATTCTTTAGCTAGTTTCTTGTGTCTTTATATTATCTCTTATCTTTAGGGTTATGGCTACTTATGTATTTCCTTTTTACTTATCGTTAGCTGGCTATAAGGGCCGTGTATTATGCGGACTATATATATCTAAGAAGCCATATAACCTAATTGTTAATAGTAAGGTTTATATGCTTACTTATATAGGCCCTTACTTTAGTTTACGCTTATAGCGATATAACTCTTAGGGTGGACTAGACCCCTTACGCCTAGGTAACTTCTGTTTACCTTTTAAGTATATCTTACTGGCGTACCGCCCTAGAGATAAACGGTTCTATCTATTAATATACTAATATACGCATCCGTTCTCTTAAGCTATATAGTAGTCTCTTTAGCTAGGATATAACCCTACCTACCTACTAGGTGCACTAGAGGTTAGAGCCTAGTTAAAGGGTAAAGTCCCTAGAGCTAGTAATAGCTAACTACGCACTTCGCCCTATAGAAGGCTAGTGGTAATATAGGGGCGTAATACCCTATATACTACTAGTTCCTATTTCGCGATGCCTATAGAAGTCTCCTTATAATAGGCCAACCGTGTCTTATAGGAGGGACCTATAGATACTAAGTCCTGTACTAGGTAACCTACTCTACCCTCTCCTACTAACTAAGCTTATATTCTCCCTTTTTATAGGCTAGCCTATATCTCTAACTGTTAAGTCCTTATCTAACTCCCCTGTGTTTCCCCTATAGCCTCTCCTATATATATACATTAGGTTATATACACTACGCCTATTAAGACCCTTTTGTAAGCCTTATATATATATATATATTAGGTTACGTGTACCACGCCTATTAAGACCCTCCTATAAGTTACCTGTAAGTTAACTATAAGTTAAACGCTATGGGGCTATTAAAGCTGGCCTATGTTTCCGCTGCCTAAAGCTTTACCTATATTTCTACCTTATTAAGCTGTCTGGTTGCTATCTAGTTGCTATTATATTGCTATTATATTGCCGTTGCTGTTACTATTACTAGGTTGCTACTATATAAATATACTAAGATAAGGAGAAAAAGGAGTTTGTTAGAGACTAGTAAAATATAAAGGGGTCGCCAAGGCGCTAGTAGTAAGTAAGCTAATGTAGTATTGGCAGAATATGGCAGGATTTGGTAAAATTTGGCAGAATGCCTAGAAAGTAGTAGGTAACGCGCTCTAGCAGTATCACATCACCCCCACCCCCCTTTAAAAAAGCCTGCCCTTAGGCTTTGTCTAAGTTCTTTATTATTATTTAGATCGTTATAGTTATCTAACCCTTCTTCCCAGTATTTAATCTAGCTATTTAGTTTACATAGTGGTCTAGGGAGGTCTAGGTAGGCTAGGTGGAAATCTTATAACTTATAGGGAGAGTATTTAAAATTAAATGCGGGGTACTATTTTAGATCTTTATTGTAACCTACCTAGCTCACACAGTATTTTAAGGTACTATGGTTTTTCTTAACTGCTAGGATCTCTTTAACTTCCTATTCCTTATCCTCTATAATCTAAATTGGTAATAGGGGGCTGTTATACTATCTAGGCAATAGGTCGTCCATGGCCTTTTATAGTTAGTCTAAAGAAAAGATAGGGTGGATCTTTATTAATTCTAGTAGTTTAGCCCTAAAAGAGTGCCCTTCCTTTTTAAGGATTTTATAGGGGCTAGCTATTTAGTAGTCTAGTTTATAGCTTGGCCTCTAGGTTTTCTAGTTTTTTATTAACATCTGTATCTTATCTCCTACTTAGAAGTCTACTTTACAGCAATATTGGTTTATATTAGCCTCTTTCTTCTCTTATGCCCTTTTTATAACTGCTTAGGCAGTCTCCCAAGCTCTATATATTTTCTTAGTAAATATCTAGGCCTTTTTATAGCTAAGGCGTTCGCGGGCTATTATAGGTCCTATAGGTCTATCCTAATTAAAGGATGTTTATAGCTTGTATCTATAGGGTAACTTAAATAGCAACATTCCTATACTGTTATAAGGGAGCGTAAGCTATACGTAGTCTATTATAGGTAGTAGTTCTAACTAGTTATCCTAGTAGTAATTAATAAAGGGGCGAAGTCGCTAGTTAAGGTACTAGTTTATAATCTTGGTTTAGCTATTAGTCTAAAGATAAAATACGGTAGAGAGCTTAATCTTAATCCTAAGGATATAGTAGAATTTATTCTAAAAGTCTAATATAAATTAGGGTCTATAGTTAGAGACAATTAACTTAAAAGCGCTATAGATTTAGTAAATATTGTTAATATACATATGGGCTATATCTTTTATAGTTATAGTCTTAAAGTAAGGGAGGGAAATAGCTTACTTGCTTAGTTGGTTAACTACTATAAAGGCCATATTATAGCCATATTTGTCCTTTAGGAATAATTTAAAGTCTATTATAATATACTACTAAGGGCGTTTAAGAACTAGTAGTGGTTATAACTATCTAGGGGTTTAATCCCTGGGGGTACCTACCTATTTACAAGTATAATAATTCCTAATAAATCATTCTATATTAGATAGGAGTCCTTACTAGTAATAGTAAGGCACTAGTAGTTAGTAGGTCTTATTTTAACCAGGGTACACTATAGAGACTTAATAGTGGGCTTTACATATTAGCTCTATTTATAGGTTGTTAATATCTAAAACTATAAGCCGTTCTTAGTATAAGAGTAGTCCGTCTTTTATTTCTAAATTAGGGTTACCTTTTATAGCTTAGTTATAGAGGGCTTTTAGGGATTTAGCTATGCGGTTCGCGATTAAAATACAGTTAATTAGTCCTATTAGTTTATTTAGGATCTCTCCTTCTATAGGCGCTATCTTATTCTATTTAGGGCTTAGTTTCTTAAGGATATATAGGTTAAGCTATTTAGGACAGAGGAGGGTATATATCTGGTGCTAAGCCTTTAGCTTATCCTATAGTTCTATATCCTATTCTCTCTAGGTAAGGGTATTAGTTTTAAAAATTTACCTATTAGGGCAGTATATAATTATAAAAAAGAATTAGGAGAGTATTTTAGCCTACTAGGCCTATTAACTAATAAGCTACTTTATTGTTATAAAATACTTAAGGGCTTTATAATTAGTATAGACTTTAATCTAAGAGTTTATACTTTTAAGCTCTACACGCTACTAGGACAATAATTATATAATAGCCAGCATTTCCTTATTATATACCTTATAGTTATACTTAGCTAGGGTTATTATTTAAAAAAAAATGTAATAGGGTACTACTTACTATTTAGGTATAACTATAAGAGAACCCCTACTACTACTCTATTAGAGGCATCTATTTCTAGTATTAATTTAAGGTTTAGGTTATAGTAATAGAGAACTAGGGAGGAGGTAAGTTAGTTCTTTAACTCCTTAAAAGCTTCTATATAATAATTATTAAAAATAAAAGGTATATTATTTTTAGTTAGTTATATAAGAGGCTTAGCTATAACCCTATAGTTATAAATAAACTAGTAGTAGAAGTTATAGAAGCTAAAAAGGACTAGATACCTTTTATAGTATAGGGGGGTTTCCAGTTATATATAATCTTAACCTTTTTAGAGTTAACTTTAATTCCTTCTATGCTAATAATAAACCTAAGGTGTTTTATTAATTTTACTCCAAATTGATATTTCTTAATATTAACCTATAGACCTATATTCCGCAGCCTCCCTAGGACCTTTTTAACGTAAACTTAGTGCTTAAGTTTATTGTTTAAGTATATAAGAATATTATCTAGGTATACTATGCAGAATTTATTAAGGTAGTTAAAAAGAATATAATTTATATCCCGTTAGTATATAGCTGGCCTATTTATTAGTCTAAAAGGAAGGACTTTATATTTATAAGAACTATAGTAGGTATAGAATTAAATTTTATATAAGCTAGTTATAAAAGCTTTGTTATCTTTTTAATATATATTAAAGTAAAAACCTATAGTACTAATTACCATAATATCTACTATAGGGGTGTCTATAGCCTTAGGGGCTTTTAGTATATTAGCATTATCCTTACTCCCTTTAGCTCTTACTATATCTTCTAAAGGTTATCTTTTATATCCTATTAGTATGTCCTCTTCTATATTAGCTAGGTCTCCGCAATTTAGAGGTTATTTATATTACTATCTATTCTACTTCTATAAGTAGAGTTCTTTTTAACTACAGTGCTTTAGGGGAGTATTATTATTAGTATAGAGTTCCTACTAGCCTTGCGGTAGGTATCTTCTTAAATAAAGGCTAGGTTGCAATCCCTAACCTCCTATTAATAGATAGGGTTAGCCTTTGCAGCTAATATCTTATAGCTAGTTTAAATTTCTCTAATAAAGGAGGGTAATTTTAGTCTACTCTATAGCTAAACAAACCGTCTTTATTGTATATTTAGCTAAATATTAAAGTAGGACATCTATTTTTGGCTAAGGATTATATTATAGGACCCTAGGTCTAGGATATAAAAGGGGATACTAAACTGGTATTGTCCATTAATAGTAATATATAGCTTTAGGATATAAGTAACTAGCTTACTAGCTTAGCTGTTATAGCCTTTTACTTAAATAGGCTTCTCTAGTTAGGTAGTATTTATAATTAAGAACTTAGCAACGTTATTTATATAAATAGTGTTTATAAAGGTAAAGCTATTTACTCTAGTATTAATAAGGGCAGTTATATTAACTTTATATCCATTTTAAAATACTATATATAGAACTATAAAGCATTTTCTACCTATTAGCTAACTTAAATTAATCTTTTTAAGATTAATAGGATATCCTAAGGGGCAGTTTTTTCCTAGGGTTCTTCTATTAGATATTTCTTCTTTCTCTATCTCCTTAATATTACTTATATCCTTTAGCTCTAGGCAGGACGTAGCAAAGTAAACGTCCTTTCCGCAATTAAAGTATATAACTATAGCAGGGTTAATTGGGGTGTTATAATAAGTATTGGCTAAAGGTATAGTATATAGTAAGTTAGGTAAGGCTTACTAGTAGATAGTTATAACCGCTTTTGGTGTAAGGGTGGTTATAGTTTATCTTCTAACGCTAGCTCCTATTAGTATAATAGATAGGTTCCGGTTATTATAGGGCCGCTTTAGTTAATTAGAACAAGTATTAATTAATTTTAATTCTAAATCTAGTAATAAATATTAGGCTGCTAGTCTTTAATAGGTTAGTAGGTTGTCTAAGGCTAACGTAATCTTCTCTTATAGTTAGACTGTTAGCTTATTATATAGGTCTAAACAGTAATTCTTAAGGGGAACCTAGCCTTTACCTACTAGGTATAAGAATTAAGTCTAAAACTTAGCAAAGAACTAGTTCAATTTTATTATTAGGCGGTTATAATTATAGTAGGCATTCTATACTTTATTTGGATTAATATAGATAGTAGCTAGATACTATATTATTTTATTAATAGATATAAACCGAATAGGTAACTTGTCCTTAAACTTAGGCTAAAGGTATTACTAGGCGTCCCTAATAGTTTAACTAAAGAGGTAGATTATTTTAGCTTCTTTAGAGAGGAAATAGTTATAATTAATGCGGAGCTTTTCTTATACTTGGATCCTCTAATTCTTAAAGGTAGGGTCTATTCTATTAGATAGCGGTTAAAGGTTAGGGAGCTTAACAGATTTTAATTGCTTTGCTATTATATCTATACTACCTAGGGTGTTATATTTAGTGGAGTAAATAGGTTAACTAGGGCTCCTATTAGGGGAGACTAAGCTATCTTATAGGGCTGCGAGGCTCTTTAGGATCTTGTCTAGAGTTTCCTATTACAGGACTCAGTTAATCAAGGCACGAGCGCCGTAAAGAACGTATACAAGCCTGTACAATTAGATTGTCTATTAACGAGGATATTAAGCTGAGGAGCAGAAGGTGGTGGAAGGGACATCTATATACACACGCCAAGTCTTAAGCGAGCCCCTAACTAGATCCGTTACGGTGCCGTAACATTTCGTACATAGCCTTAGCTGCAAGGCAATCAGCTACCTATTTAGCTATAAGATTACAAACCTGCTCGCGCATACTTAGGGTGTTATTATTATCTTTAATTTCTAATTTTAACTAGATTTTATATTCCTCTTAAGTAGAGACGGGTCTTTTAGATAAGCTTACTTTAGGTACCATTATTGGCTTCTAAAGGCGCGTTAGAATTATATAGTTTGGTTCCAATTCTAGGGTTCTTTTAGAGGTGTAGGTTAAGTATAGTCTGGCCTATAAAGTAGGATATTATTAGGGTCTTCTTAGGCGTAATAGTGTGAGTTTTTTAATGCCTAAGTATAATATGTTGACGCGTTATTATAGACGAAGGTCTTTTTTTAAGGTAGGATATTATTAAGGCCTTCTTAGGCAATATAGGGAGAGCTTAGTATAATATAATGGGCGTGTATAAATGCTTCTAAACCAAAGCATATAGATTGCTACTACATAAAAATACTAAGCTAAGGAGAAAAAGAAGTCTATTAGAGACTGGTAAGATATAAAGGGGTAGCTAAGGCGCTAGTAGTAAGCAAGCTAATGTAGTGTCGGCAGAATATAGCAGGATTTGGTAGAATTTAGCAGAATGCCCAGAAAGTAGCAGGTAACGCGCTCCAGCACCGTCACAGAGACCTCTACTGGCAAATTAATAATTTAGATAGGGCTTATTATCTATATAGGCGTCTTTAAAAGCCCTTAGGTACGAGATCTTTAGGCCATAGATCCTAAATATTCTAGATACTTAATTAGCTTATTTATAGGCCAAAAAAGATATCAGTAACTTAAGCGCTTTTTCTATATCTTACTACCTCCACCAAAGGGCGTTAAACGTCAAGTCTTTAAGAAAATTAAGCCGTTAATAACTCCTTTAGGCAAGGCGTTTAAAAAGTATGTTATACCTAGATCTATAGTTAGCTTTAATAAGATAATAGTAAGGCTTACTAAATAATCTATAGCTATAATTAAATTGCCCTAGTAAGCTGATACCTGAGGGCTTTGTGAGGTAATAGGCTCCACACTACCTAGCCACGGCATAAACCCCAAAAGGTAAGTAAGTGACTGGCAAGATGCTAGGCACGGCTGTATAGAACAATATATATAGGCGAGGTGACTTCGTCACCTTACAGGCTTTAAGATAATAAGCCTTTGTTAATATAGACATTATTATAGCCTTATATTTACCTTACCTAGCTGCTTTTTTTTAGGCTTCTTTCTTAAATAGATCATTAAGATATTATTCTCTTAAATACTTCTAAGTACGTCCTCTACCTTACCCAACAGTTTCCTCTTTAGGCTTAACAATTTTGCCTATTTTTAAATAACTACTTTATAAATATTTCGTTACTCTAGGTGCTTCAATAACTTAAAATTGCTATAGTTGGCACGGCTTAATTAAACTTAAAGGACTATCTAAAGGTATATAAAAGGGCTAATAAAAGGAAGGAAAGGCTACCGTTTAACTTTATTATAGGAGTAGTTATTGGCGTAGTTAATTCAGTGCTTTTAATTATATAGTAGGATAAGAATTTAGTACGGTTTTTAATAATAGCTTACTTATATAGTAATAAGGACGTTAATAAGGTTAATCGGCGTCGGCTATAGATATATAATTCCTTCCTTAAGAGGCTAATAGCTAACATTTAGGGCAATGACCTAATTAAGAAGTTAACGCTTCCTAGGCTCTCTATTGACTACAATAACTAAATAGGCGGCGTTAATATTTATAATTAGCTTCGAAGCTACTATACCACCTAAATTACTACCATATACACCTAGCTACCCTTGTTCTTCTAGGCGCTTAATACGGCTATAATTAACGCCTATACTATTAGTAAGAAGATCTTCTGGACGTTAAGGCCCTTTCTTTAAACCCATCGCCGTTTCCGTATACGATTAGCATAGAACCTCGTTATTATAGGCAGTTAGTAGATAGGCCTAAATAAGTACAATACTAAGCGTCTTCTTTGTTAAAGCTTACTAAAATATAGACAATATTAATCTAGCATTAGGCCCAGTTATAGAAATATTAAAACGAATTAAAAAACCACCTATATTACTGCTAAAACCCTACTACTTATAATTTGACTATATAAGACGCAAACTTACCGTTCTATTAAAAGCTTTACAAGGAAGTAAGGCTATAAAACTCTACTAAAGTGCTAGATATATAGATAGAAAATAGTAAAGAAGCTTATAATAAAGATTAGGTAAATAGTATATAAATGCAAGGCCTATAGGCTTTCTCTATATAAGGGCGCGAAGAGGCTTTGGGAAAGATTCAAAGGAACAATATAAATTCTATCTAAATCTGAGGGTATATAGCTCTTGCTAGAAACAAGACGTTGCGTAAAGAAGAGAAAGGAATAACGAGAGAATCTTACAATTAAACAGTTTAGGGGTCTTGGTCGATGCGTGCGCACATACGCATGCGGACGGACTTTGGTAGTATTTAATTGATTTGGCAGAACTTAGCAGAAGTCAATTAAGCTAGCAGAATTCGGTAGAATTCGGTTAAAGCTTTAAGTTCTATCTATTGAGTGTTTTACTAAGATATTCCTACTATAACTAGGCTAGTCCCGTTATAGTACCCCCCCTTTGGCCAAAGGTCCAAAATAATACAATTTTATTATGTCGTATTTTACGTTGGGTGGCGGTGTAGAGTTTTACCGGTTCTAATCATTAAACGGACTAATTAGGATTTTCCATCCCCGGGATAGAAAATTGCTATTAGTTTAGTAAAGGCAGTAAGCTAAACTAATATCTTTATAGTAGGTCTTGGCAAGGCAAATCTAACTAATTAGATAACTTTAACCGCTGGTTAAAGTTCCTTAACATCTTATGCGTTATATAACCATATCACAAGCGTCATGGTATTCTTTAAGCTCTTTTTAATTTCAAGTTTCCTGCTATCGTGTTTTATATATTCGTATTAGGTGGCAGTTGTTTGCCTTTATATTATATCCATCTAGCCAAAGCAGGCCGTGAAGGATAGTCCTTATAGAATTCTTTTACTAGGGAAGGCATATCGGTCTTAATTTACTTATAGAGCTCCTAGGTTTATGTTTTATATCCTTCCCACTTAATAAGAAGTTTAAATTGTTTAGATTATGTTTTCTATCGTATATCATTAATTAAGTTAATAAAGTAAGAACCGTTACCGTTATTAACAATTATAGGAGGTGGTAGCGGCACTTCGCGAGTTATAGGTTCGTCTTTTAAGGGTTATAGCAAGCTTACGTAAAATATTAGATGTATTTTTATCTTAGTTAGCAGTTTAAGCTTATAAGTATACGGGCTTAATTTCTTCTTAATTTAGTATAGGCCCGTAAACTTCCAATTAAGTTTCTTTAAGGGCCGTTAAGTCTTTAGGTTTTGTGTATTTAGGTAAACCATATTACCTTCCTTAAAGTCCTATGCGGGGGCTTGTCCTTTATTCGCATGCCATTTTTATACCGTTTAAGCATACGTTAACTCACTTCGTAATAATTCCGTTAACTGCTTTATTCAATTAGTAAAGTTATGCGCGTTAATTAACTAAATCCGTTTAATTATGGGTCCTATTATATCAATTTTGGGTTATGGTTTAAATCTAAGTTGGGGGTCTTGTCCATAGGTCGCGTAGAATGGCGTTATGCCTATTAATACGTTTATTATATTGTTCGCAGTAAACTTAGCTAAAGGTAGCTATTTTTCCTAGTCATTTTGTAGGTAGGAGCAGTATATTTATAGGTATTGTTCTATAATTACGTTCGCAATTTCGGTTTAACCATATGTCTCCAAATAAAATACAGTTAAGAGTTATATTTAAATGCTTAATTGTTTATATAGAGCTTGCTAGAAGTCTAAAATAAACTAGCTTTTACGGTTAAATATTATTAAATTAGAAAGTCTATATAGCTTAAAGATATACTTAATAAAACATTTAGCTACTAATATCGCATTAATTAAGTCCATAGGAATTATATATCACATTTTTATAAGATAGTCAACAACTACTATAACATTTATAAACCCGTTACTGTTAGGCAAGTTAACTACAAAGTTAATTAAGATATCTCGCCATCTTTATATTAGAATTAGCAATGGTTAAAGTACTCCTTACTTCTTTACGTAAGAGGTCTTCCTATGCACGCACGTTTTACAGGCTCGAACGTATTTTCGTATATAGTCGTACATTATAGGCTAGTAGTATACTCGTTAAATAATCTTATAAGTCTTTGCATAGCTAGAATGTCCTACTATAGGGGAATTGTATACGAATTCAAGTATCTTAAATTATAAGGGTTCGGAATTCGGAACTACCATCTTCTATTAATAGTATAGTTAATCGTTACGAATTTCGCATTTAGTAAGTATAATATCTTTATACTATTATTTTCCTGTTTAAATCGCTTTTATTACATCTGCTATCCATATATTATTTTTATATTTATATTCCATTAGCTTATTAATTTCTATTTCCCATTTATTAATTTCTAATTTATTTCTGTTAAGTTCCGTATCTAGGAATATAGGACGTAGTTTCTTAAAGCATTTAAGGGGCAATAAAATCCGTAATTAATTTATAATCCGTTTATCTAAGGCGTTTATAGGTAAATCTTATAATTATTATATTAATATATTAGGCTTCTAATTAAGTTTGCCCGGTTAGTATATAATCTTAAAGTTGAATTATAAGAGGTATTCGGCCCAATAAATTTAGCGCTACGTTAACTGCTTTATAGTTATAAAGTACTGCAGGTTTTTATGGTCCGTTAACACGCGTATTAGAAATAATAATCCTTTAAGTTCTAGACGCCATTATTTAAAGTATCTAATAATTATAAGTAGTTCCTTATTATATATCTCATAGTTTAATTTGGTAGGGGCGAGCTTTTAAAAGAGAAAGGCTACTAGATATAGCTCACCGTCCTTATTATATTGTGATAACACTCCCCCTAGGGCATAATTAGACGAGTCTGTTTCGACAATATATTTAAGGTTAGGGTTAAAGTGGGCAAGAATTAGAGCAGTTATAAAGCGTTATTTTAAGTTATTAAAAGCTTATTTATATCTAGCAGTCTATTTAAATTTTATGTTCTTTCTTGTTAGGTTTACTAATAGTTAGGCAATTTTTAAGAACTAGTTAATAAATTAGTAGTAAAAATTTGCAAATCCTAGAAATCCTTAAATATCTTATATATTACTAGGGCTTCCCTAGTTTATAATCGCAGCGACCTTTTTAGGGTCTATTTTAATTCCGTTATGGGATATAATTAGGCCTAGGTACGTAACTTTAGATATATAGAACTTGTATTTCTTAATATCGCATTATAAACCCATATCTCATAAACGTTTAAGGACTGTTGGTTATATAAGGGGATATCACATAGCTACGGTTCGTAGATAGTATAATGGTTGTTCTTCTTCTTTAATAGGAATAAGGAAAGGGGTAAGGAACTTAAGGTTCCTTACCACGCTAGGGCTATATTAGCACGTAACGGCAATATACCTAGCGTAATGGCAGCTTGCCTTATTCCTAACACTAGCAACTCTTCTTTTTATAGTTGCTATCTATATATAGACAAATAAACAGGATGCGATAATACTAGATAGTGTACAATAATACCAAATAATATGCGACAATACTAAACAATATGCAACAATACCAAATAATATATAACAATACCAAACAATATGCGGCAATACCAAATAATATACAACAATATGCGATAATGCGGCAGTTGGTAGATAATATAAAGACGGGTAGGCCGTTAAGGCGCTAGTAGTAAGCGAGCTAATAGCGATTTTCTATCCTAGGGATGGAAAATCCTAATTAGCTAGTTTAAGTTAGGGTTTATAAAATATTATACTCCTACTCCCTTTTAACCTAACCTTTAACTTATATATATAGAGTATTTATGTTAACAAACGTTTCTAGAGCCTTATTTAGGTTTACCTTTGTTATTACATCTGCTGGGTTATTTTAACCGTTAATCTATTAAATCTTAAAGAGTTCTTACTGTTTGTAGGATTAACAAAGTGCTATAATATTAATTATAAGGCGCTTCTCCTTTGTAGTACCAAGCTTAACTAAGTACTTATAGAGGGAGTATAAATTGGTGCATATAATTATAGGAATAATAGGAAGTTTGAGTCAATCTATAATTATCTTTAGGGTAGTTCCAATTGCAATTGCTATATTAACTCTACTAACTATTTTATATATCTCTGACGCCAAAACACTTCGGGTAATACGCTTGCTCTTAGTTAAGCTCCAATAGATAAGGTTACTATGGATTATAAAGTTATTCTCTCTAGTAAACTTGTTCGCGATAATAATCTTATATCCTAGCTAGGAGCTAAAATCTTTATTATTTATAAATAATCCATTAATAAATACAAAGAGCTTAGCAGTGGGAAGATTAATAGGCACGTAGTATAGGCCCTAGTTAAGATAGTTCATTTGCCAGAAAAGGCGTTTATTTAGGGCAAGAACGTTATCCTTAGTTAGTTCCTGGTGTTAGGCGGCAATAGAGAGATTAAATAAAGCCTTGGGTTAATAGATAGAAGTAACATAAGCTCCGCAAGCGCGTTGCTCCACGTATCCTTGCTTTGGAGAATTAGTGTTAATAACGTTAATCTTCTTACCTTAACCCTTCTGGCGCAGAGCAATAGAATCCTTGTTTAGGGAGAGGATACATCTATTAAAGAGTAATAGTGTTATTAAACTAAGTTTTTCCTTTAGCTTTACTATAAGATTTGCCTTTACTAGCTTGTCTTCTTTAAGAGCTAAGAATTAGTCGTCTCCTAAGATAATTATATTATTAGTTTATATGCCGATAATTCCAAATAGAGTTCCCATAGTTGTGATAAGAAAGCAGGGATTAAATATAAAAGTAATTATTAAAAGCTTCTCTTTATGGTGCTTACTATAGGTAGCCTACCAGTAAGTTCCTACCTCTACGATCCTATATAATGGCTTAAGCACAACTATAATCGTATCTTTAGGATACTGGTGGCGAATTTACTCTAGAAGGTATACTAATATTAAGCGCTAAAGGTGCGTCTCTAATTGGGTATAGGCTTAAGTAATATCTTATAAATAAACCGCCATTCTATTCTTTATTAAGGAGGGAGCTAGCGCAATAATAACTCGCTAACTAGCTCGTTAAATTATAGGAGACTACATAAGAATCACCTCCTTACTATTGTCGTTGTAGCCTTAGATAACAAGCCTTGATTTCTTAAATAGGGCGTTAGTAGCTTTGCCCTTAATTTCGTTAACTATTCTTAACTTAAAGATGCGAACTCTATTGAACTTAGTAGGGTCATACTTCTTAAATTTAAAGACTCCTTTTATAATAAGACCCTCGATCTCCTGCTTATTAGATACTTAAAAAGAAGCTCCTAAAGTTATAATATAACCTTCCTTTTAGAGCTATTTTGTGAGTTCAAAGTCATCCTTCTCCTTAGCTATTATAAAGGCCATTAATAACTTGACTCCATTTTCAATAGCAGTAATAAATTACTCTTTAAAATTAATAAGATGTTGGCAATTTTGTAATCCCTTTAGGCAACCTCTACCGCGTCGTAGTTATAGCGCATCTACTAATATTATATTGGGATTATAGTTGCCTTCTAGAGCACGTTAATTGTGGTTCTCCTCTAGGGCATCTTTTAGGGCATTCTGCAAAGGCTCGGAACTGTTATCTTTATAGTAAGGCTTAATAACAGTTAAACGGAATTAAGTGGGTCCGTAAGGTATCTAAATAGTGCAAGTCTGGCCATTAATTGCAATAAGTTAATATAGGCCTGACCATCCTCCCTTTTTACGCCATACGCGTACCTTAGACTGGAGTGGCAGATCGAGCATAGTTAAGGTATTTAGGCCATTTCTCATTCCTAGTACGTCGTTGACTTGGCGTGTGGCGTAGAGATATTATACCTCCTTCATTACCTTGCAAATAGCCTCAGCTCATTGCACAACGGAGGGAGATAGTGGAGAATCGTTAGTTATTTAAGGGTAGGCGCTAAAGACTAGCAATATAGGTACGAGTCTATCCAGGCTAGCAGAATTGTTAACAGCTTTAACAGCTATTTATAAGGTAAGTTCTTCGCTAGCATCCTCTAGTTCTAAAGAGATAATCTTATATACGCGGCGTAATAGCGCGTAATATCGCTCCACTTTTCCAACACTATTATATGCCTTAATAGGGACTTCCTTAACCTTAATTGCCATTGCCTTTATCTATTATTAAAACTCTATAGATAAGAAGTTCTTTTCTACGTTATAGACGATTTAATTAGGGGGTCCTAGGTAGATATTAATCCAGTATAACTAAAGGGTATCCCATACGTTCCTAGCTAATATATCCTTTAAGAATCGTACGGCTTAGAAGGAGGTTAAGAAGTTAACAACTTAGAGTACTGGCTTGCCGCTAAGATATATAACGTCGACGATAATACAGAAGTTAAAGTCGTAGTTATCTTTAAGGGTGAACTTAAATTGGCCAGGGGACTTCTAGTTCATTTAGTAGTAATAGCAGTACTTTATAAGATGCTTAATTGCTTTAACCTTAACTTTATAGCCTGCTTGCTAAAGAACCCTAAGTAATTAATAAACGGATAGGTAGCCAAAACGATGGTATAGTTGGCGTAATTCCAACTTAGTTAAGTGGCTTTAAGCAACACTCTTTTCTAGTTAATAAAGGAGCAACTAGGGGTAACCCTACTTGCGTACAACGGGTACCCGATTGTCTCCCTAAACAAGTACATTCTTAAGGTTGTTAAGCCTGACGCCTAACTTATCTATATCTTTAATGCAAAATAGAAACGGAGTGTTCGTAGGAATAATATAGAAAGTAATATATCCTAAGGGGGTTTAGACCCTAATTGTGCTAAGAGAGATTATAGTACCTTTACTAAAGCGAATTATATATTGGCCTGCCGTTAATTGGTTAATCTAAACAGAGCTATTAAGCTGCTAAAGGGCTCGAACTTAAGGTTTTCCTACTATAGATACTCCTGCGGCTCTAGTATCCGGCATAATACTATAGAAGACGTTCGCCGAGTATCTATTATTAAAGGAAAACGCAAAGCTCTCCTTTGGCTCGTTAAAGATATCTAACTTCGTGATAAAATGGAGCATAGATTGGTTATTAAAAACAGCAACAGTTTATATACCATTTACCTCACCATACTTAGTAAAGTATTGGTTAGGAGAGTAGTCCTTAATTTCCATATTTATAAGGAGCTGTTTAACCTTATTAACCTTACCCTTAAGGTCTTCTACGCCTTTGTATTGAACTAGGAAGCTTTAGAAGTAGGCCACAGTAACCTTACAATTTCCAACGTTTCTTGCACTCTAACGGAACTTGTTATATACCTCTTTTCGCTTATTAAGGGAGTGTCTAGTTAACTAGCACTTTGGCTTCTTACAAACATAGCACTTCTTCTGGCGATTACTTCAAAATGAACCTCTATAAGGACCTCCACAATTGCCTTATAGTTAATATTAATTGTACCCTCTTCCGTATTCCCTACCACGGCCACCATATATTCGATCAGTCCAGTTATGATTATGTTAGTTAGGAATACTTATTTGGGTAGGGTTTTCGGTATAGAGCTGTTAAGATTCTTGTGTTTATATTATAGTACCTATAGCGGAGCGTAGCTTAGCATATACTCCTTTAAATATATCCGCAGGTTTGTATAGCGCTAAGTTGCACTTAGGAACGCTATAGCATGCTAAGATAACCTAGTCCCTTAGGCTGTTCTCATTTTAGTAGGTTTCAGTAAGGCCACGTTAGATTTTCTAGAGTTTATTAAAGAGTAGTTAAAGGCACTCTAAATAAGTCTTTATTAGGTTAAAAGCAATAACTCTCTAGAATATAGTCTCTCGCCATTTAGATATATAAAGTTAGCGATTCTTATTAGTCTTAAAGTGGGCTCTGGTAAGCTAAAGCATTATATTAAAGCTATAGTTTTTACCCATAATATAGTCGTAATAGAATATTACTGCCCATCCCTTTAACATAATAGAGAAAGCGTAATGGTACTAGTGGCGTTAAATTCCAACCTTATTGCAACAGTTATAAAAGACCTGTAGTTTTACTTTAAGCATGTTATATAGTTCTCCTCTAAACTTCTTCTCTTTGTCCGAATATACCTTCATCAGATTCGTGACTTCTCGTAGTAAAGGCTTACCGGTTGGCTGGAGTAGAGGAGGTAGAGGCGGAGCAACTCTAAGTAGGAGGGCACCTCTAGGTGGGAGAGTAGCTCTAGGTAGGGGGTTAGCGTTCTAGGGGTTTTAATACAAATTAAAGTTGCCTTCTAAAGAATATGGGTTGTTTTTAGGTTTCTATAGTTAACGTATAATCTCAGCTTCCGTCCATATTGGTTCTTCTATACTAGTAATAACGGCCTAAATATTACTAGTAATTGGGTTACTGTTCTCAGCAATATATACCCTATTCCTATAGAGGAAGTCTTAAAAATCCTAAACAATATTAACGTTGCCAAGTGCCTAGGTATCAGTAGTCTATCCTATAAAATCCTCCCTAAAATACTCCTATAGTTGTAAATCGGCGTAGCATCTATTTCAGTAGAATATAATATGGTGTAGGAGAAAGCCGTTAACTTATTTTACGGTATAAGTTATTATATTAAAGGCGAATTCGTCCCAATCTTCATTAATAAGTTTCGCGTACTTAGCTACCCCTAGTAGTAAGGAGTCTTTCTAGTTATTTAAAGTAGGCGTAGCCATATTTTTAGAGGAAGGGAAGTGTTATTAGTGTAGGGATTATTATTTAGTACGCGTTCATAATATATATTTATTGTTTAGTACGCGTTCGTGGTTTAGTACGCGTTTATAACAAGAATTTGCAATTATGGGGCTTAGGACCAGTTCTGGCCTTAAATCGCGAAGACTTGTAAAGTGTATTATTCTGCGTAATAGACGCAAGAATCTATAATCTTAGAAAGGCTTAGGACCAGTTCTGGCCTTTTAGATCCTTAGATTTATGGAAGAGTTCTATTTAAGGTTTAGGACCAGTTCTAACCTTAAAAGATAGCTTCCTCTAGCACGAGTAGCACTAGTATAGTGGCTCGTCTCTTCTTAGTGATACCTAGCTGTTCTATGGTATAACAGTGAAGTTAACCACTAATCAGTGTTGGTTATATAAGGGGATATCACGTAGCTACGGTTTGTAGATAGTATAATAGTTGTTCTTCTTCTTTAATAGGAATGAGGAAAGGGGTAAGGAACTTAAGGTTCCTCACCACGCTAGGGCCACGTCAGCACGTGACGGCAACATGCCTGGCGTGACGGCAGCTTGCCTTATTCCCAACAAGGACCATTTAGATGTGTTTTTAATACTTAGAAAGCAAAGACAAATAGATTAAGATATTATTAATATACACAGTAATAAATATATTAAGGAATTTACGGAGCGTATTATTAATATATTGCTAAAACGTACCAGGACCGTTCTTTATACTAAACGGTATTACTAGGTATTTAAAGAGTCCCTATTATATACAAAAGGCTATGTACTTCTTATCTCCTTCTTAGATGCGAATTTGATTAAAGGCAGTAACTATATTAAGCTTTATAAAATATTGTGCCTTTGCTAGGCGGTTAAGCGTCTCTTAGATTAAGGGGATTGGATATTAGTTTTAAATTGTAATTATATTTAGGGTTTAGTAATTAATATAGAATCTTAAGCCTCCTCCTAGCTTTTTAATAAATAATATAGGTAAGGCGAATGGAGATTAACTAGAGTAAATAAATCCTTTTTCTAGATGCTTGTTAAGGTATTATTATATTATAAGCAGTTCTTCTCGTAACATACCATATAGCGGACTGAACTTTGGTGTTGTACTAGGTTTAAGTTCTATCTTAAAATCATGTTTATCCTAATGCGGGGGCAGCTGGTCTGCGAATTATTTTTTAAACTTATTAATTAGATTGTGGTACTCCTTAGGTATAAGAGGTTAAGGGTTAATATACTACTTTAGTTTTAGCGCCTTCTTAATGTCTTCTATTATTATAGCAAAGATTTCGTGGTCTTGTTTTCTTGCTAACAAAATAAAAGGTGCGGCTTATATTATATAAATTTTAAGGGGTTTTAATATATCATCTTCGCATTCTTTACTGCAATTAGCAGTTATAGTTTTGTTATATTAGTTTAAGGTTTATAGTAAGGGCAATTTATATTATATTAAATTTAAATAGTCTTATACATATTTATAAGGTAGGTGGTGTTTTAAATAATAACTTTGGCAATAGGTCGTACGGAATTTTAGTATTTCTTTAACCCAGCTAATTAAAGGATTATGCCATTTTAGCCATCTATATCTAAGTATCATCTTATATTGCTTTAGGGGTGTTATAAATAGGGAAATATATTTAAGGTATTCGCCTATCCGCATTTTTATAAGAGCGTAGTGCGTCAATTCGCTATATATTAAGGGTTTGCCGTTAAAGCCTCATAAGCCTTAGGGCTTATTAAGTTTCTTTAAATTTAGGTATTAGGTTTTCGCGTAGTTCGTATTAATAAAGCCTATACTAGTGGCTCCGCTGTTTATAAGGATTTATACCTCCTTCTATTTTCCAAGTATTTAAATTTTGCTAAGTATATTAAGGGAGTTGTGTTATATATTAGCGCTAGAAGAGCCTAGACACTTATACTCTTCTACTTCTTATCCTAAGGCGCGACTTAGCCCTAGGATAATTCGTTTTCCAAGTTAGCTAAGCGTAAGATGCTTTATAACGACTGGGTATAATTTATAGAATAAGTATAAGTTAAGAGGTAAGTACGGCTTAAAGAACAAGTGCAATTTAAGGAGTAGGTGCAATTTAAAGACCGGGAGGAACTACAGCGGACTTTTTTAAAAGGGTAAGTTCGGCAATTTCTTTAGATATGTCCTTTTCTGCCACATCTAAAGCATTCTCTATTTGTAGCTTAAGTTCTTTATTTGTTAGTTCCTAAGGGTGTATAGGATTGAGTGGCGTTAAGGTCCATAGGGTTATGCATAGGTTTTAGAGAAGGGTTATACTTTAGGGTATATATCGGTTTCGTAGAGTCTTAAACGCAAGGCATAGTTAGCTTTAGAGAATAAGTTTATTTGTTATATTAAAGGTCCTTATTAATTTATTAATACATTATAGCAAATTTAGGCAGGTCCTTTAGCAGTTCCCTACCTACTAACTATGCTCTAATTTTATCCAAAATAACTTATTAAAGAGCAGCAACTTTAGCGGCTTTATTCCAATCTAGTTTACTAATAAGGCCTAAAATTTTTAAAAAGAAGCTAGTAAAGTCTTAATTCCGTTATTATAGGGTTTTAAGTTTAGTAATAGCGGTATGTTCGCGGCTAGCGTTATTATACGTTCATTTTAATAAAGAGACAAAGATTTTAAAATTAACAAAGGTGCCGTTACGGAAGAATAGGTCCATAGTTTGTATAGCGTCTTTACTTAATTAAGACATCCTATAGCTAATCTTGCTAGCTTTAGTAGGGTATTGGTTATAGTTTGTTAAAAGTTTAAGGCGGAGCTTAGTTATAAAGGGACGCAGGTTATTTTAATTTCTATTAAATATTAGAGGGTTAGGAAGCTTTTCTAATTTTATAGCAGGTACTGGGTTCGTTATAGGTATAGGTTAAGCTACTATTACTAGTTTAGGGTTTATATTTAACGGGCCAGGTTCGCATACAGTTATCTTAATTTTGTTTATAGGTATTACTATTAGGGTCTCTATTATAAGTATATTAATATTGCGGAGTTCTTTGCGGAGTGTTTCCATTAATCGCTAATACTAGGCTTCTAGTGCAGCTTGCTACTAAGCTAAAGCATCTATAAAGGCTTCTTGTATTGTAGTTAACTGTTCCCTAACTAGGGTTATAATGCTTATAGTTAACGCGTGGGATTTGAGGTCGTTTACTATTTTAATAGTAGTTGTTTTTAACGTAACGTAATATAAGGGCGCGAAGAGGCTTTAGGAAAGATTTAAAGGAACAATATAAATTCTATCTAAATCTAAGGGTATATAGCTCTTGCTAGAAACAAGACGTTGCGTAAAGAAGAGAAAGGAATAATAAGAGAATCTTGCAATTAAATAGTTTAGGGGTCTTGGTTAATGCGTGCGCACATACACACGCGGATAGACTTCGGTAGTATTTAATTAATCTAGCAGAACTTGGCAGAAGTCGATCAAGCTAGCAGAATTCAGTCAAAGCTTCAAGTTCTATCTGTCAAGTGTTTTACTAAGACATTCCTACTGTAACTAGGCTAGTCCCGTTATACTCTATACCTTTAGTGCTTTAATAACTTTTATTTAGTAGATAATGACTAGGTAACTATTTTTTTCCTCTACTACCTTATGTCTCTAATATTAAGACTCTAAAGCTAATTAAGCCTTTACTATAGCCTCCTTCTTAGCCTCCTTTAAGCCCTTCTCTACTACCTTTAGTCGATCCTCTATATTAAATAGCCACTAGTTAAACTGTTTAACCACTTATAGTATTTAATATACCTGCCCGCAAAGCCCTACTGCACGCGTCTACGTCGCCGCGGGTGGAAACATCATCTAGAATCCTATTCCTATTAATGGCCAAGTGCAGAGGCGATGGTAGAGAGCCATCACAGCGCGTGCAGCGCTGTCATTCAACTCTGTGGTGATGGGCCCGCAACGCGTACAAAGTATCGCCCTTAACAATACCAGGAGCCTTACTGCCTCCGCTTAAAGCTCTTATTCTACCATCTAGGGAGGCCTAGCAAGGGAAACTAGGATATAAAAACCGCCCAATATATAACTACCTGGCTTACAGCTAGGCCCAAAACTGGCCTTATCTAGCCAGTTAACGTGGACGCGTCCTAGGCGTATAACAGGACACCCTTAAGCTTGCACTAGCTCTAAGATCGCGAAGTATACGCAATAAGGGCATAGGGATCCTCCTTTTATAAGAACTTATTAAGGTTAACGCGTTATAGATACTTTATATAAAACTTATTAAGGCCCTAAGGCCACTGCAAAGAACTTATTAAGGCCCTACCTAGAGAACTTATTAAGGCCCCTCTATAAGGGCCTATCTAGTATTTAGTACACTTAGGTAACTCAGAAGAGGGTCTTAATAGGCATAGTGCGCGCAACCTAGTACAGCGACAGCGACGTGACGGCGACGCAACAGCAACTAAACGGCTTAACAAGGTAGAAACACAGGCAAAGCTCTAGGCAGCGGAAACACAGGCCAGCTTTAACGGCCCTATGGCGTTTAACTTATAGTTAACTTACAGTTAACCCACAGTCAACTTATAGGCGACTTATAGGAGGGTCTTAATAGGTGTAGTGTATATAACCTAATACGCATATATATAAGGCGACTTATAGGAGGGTCTTAATAGGCGTGGTGCTTATAACCTAATGCATATATATAGAGGAGGCTATAGGGGAAACATAGGCCAGTTAAATAAGGACTTAATAGTTAGAGATATAGGCCAGCTTATAAAAGGGGGGGACACAAGCTTAGTTAGTAGGAGAGGGGAAAGCAGGTTATCTAGTATAGAACCTAGTATCTCTACGGCCCCTCTCCTATAAGATATAGTTGGCCTATTATAAGGAGACTCTTATAGGTAACGCGAAACGGGAACTAGTAGCAGTATAGGGTGTTACGCCCCTATATTACTACTAGCCTTCTATAGGGCGTAGTACGTAGTAGCTACTGCTAGCTCTAAGAACCTTACCCCTTAGCTAGGCCCTAACCCTTAGTGCACCTAGTAGGTAGGTAGGATTACATCCTAGCCAAAGAGACTACTACGTGGCTTAAGAGAATAGATGCGCGTATTAGTATACTAATAGACGGAACTGTTCGCCTCTAGGGCGGTACACCGGTAAGGTATACTTAAGGAGTAAATAGGAGTTACTTAGGTAGGGGAGGCTTTTGGTCTGGGCCTTAACTATAGAAGGTACCCAAGGCTTCCATATTATAGGATGCAGCTACAACGCCCTTATAGGATTACGCCAGTAGGTATATAAGAAGGGAGTTACAACCCCTAAAAGCGGCAGCTTATGCCCATACTAGCGGAAATAATAAAGAAAGGCGTAAAACTAGAGGCTATAGAAGGCTCCTAAGCCATGCAAAAGCATACCAACTCTAGAAGGAGATTCTTATATAGACTGCTAGGGGGCAGTCTAGTACTTAAGTTAACCCCATTATAAAATATCCAAAAGAATAGTAAAACCCCCTATTAATTGGTAGTGGCAGCTAACTACTTATAGAAAGCCCCCTAGGCCTTTAGGCCTAGGTAACTAGGACTAAATACTAGAAAACTGGGGTAGAGGCCTGGATAAGCAGGCATGTCAAACTCTACTATATAACTACCTGCCTAATTATATATGGGCTAATAGCCGCAGAGAACTGCAGGACACTAGAGAAAGCCTATAACACCTATATAGAATAGGCAAGATAACATAAAGTCTAATTCTTACTAGAGAAATACTAGCTAATCCATTTTATAAGAAAACATAACCAATCTGCAGATCTTTAGCATATAATCTATATCCAAGGCTTTAGGGGTCAACTGGTTTAAGGCCTAAGGGTATTAGGAGTGTGGGTAGACAGCAAGCTCCGGTAAAGCGCATATACGGCGCAAGCGGCCTATAAGGGCTAAGCACAGTATATCGCCATGTCCAGGATCGTTAATTCTATATAGGGTCCATACTTCTAGAGGTCACGCCTACTATATACAGCAGTTGTCTAGCCAACCATAACGTATAGATCTAGCATTTAGGCCACTAGAGAAACTAAGAAAGGCCCCCCTAAATTACTCCTTAAACCACTCCAAAAGGTCCAAACAGCCTGCCTTAGGAGTATAACAGGTGGGTATAAGCGAACGGCCATAGCACTGCTTAAGAAGGAAGCTAATATTCCCCCCCTATAACTATATATTAAAGCCAATGTAATATAAAGGGTATAAAAGGAACACAACTTTAACGTTATAAAGTATATTAAGACATACCTAAATAAACTATAGAGGGACCCTAGGGTGCCCTATAGGAGAAGGAACCAACAACCCTAAAGTAGGGAAAATATATTAGGAAAACAGGTGGAGAAAGTAGAAGAAGAATAGTGCGGCACTAGGGCCCAGGCCTATATAGAGGAGAAAGGGAGACGCATAAGAGGCCAGTAAAGATAACAGTAAGGGAGAAAAAGGAGCCAAAGTAAAGCATAAAAGAGTACTAGAAAACTATCTACCGCAATACAATACTGGTTGGACCAACGCTAGAGAGATAAATGGGAGTTAAAGGTACAGAGGTAGACTTAGGCAAGGGGAACCTAAGCCATAGCATAGGTAACGCCATAGGGGGTAAATACTTAAGGGCTCTAAGAAGGCCTAACAAAGGTAGAAAATATAATAGCAACACTCTTAAGGACAGGAATAATAGGACTAAAAGATTGGCTTCACTAGGTAGGTGTCCTAGTAGGTAGCCTAAGGTGCAAATATAGCTGGCTAAGACAGACACCAAAACACATAATACTATTATGCCCCTTACGCACCAGCCAAGAAGTAATACTCTTAGCAGCTGGCACAGAAAACTATAATATACTACTCTTAATATAGAAAGGCCTTAAGGCGGCTACCTGGTGGCTTATTGGCCAAAATATACTAGACCAGTTCTAGGTTGCAAAGGAAATAGCAATAGAAGGCAAAGGGGCGAGTAATAGGCGCCCCCTAATAACTCTATAGGAGTAGAGTATAGTATATAATACTAGCGCGTCCGTAAGTTTGTTATGGCAGCAGTGGTTCCTAAGAAGGTCAAAAAGTAAGGTAGTAGAGCACCACTAGTAACTCGCAGGCGACTCGCAAGCGAGCCCTAAAAGGCGGGGAGATGGATCACAGGGGTTTCTTAAATAGAGTTTTCTCCCCATATGTATATAAGGAGTAGTCCACGTGGGCCCAACAGGGATCCGAATTGGACGTTAAGCAATAAATAATAATAATATTTAATATACCTCATTTAACGTATATAATACGTCCTCCTTTATAACCTTAAGCTAGTCCTTTACCAGCTTATCTTTATCGACGTTAGGAACGCGTATAAAGTAGTAGTAATTTAGGGAAGGATACTAATAGAGGATTTTCTTATATAATCAGTAGCTGGTTAATAGAGAAAGGACTAAAACCTACTATCATAATATTATATATTACAGCCTTTTGCCTAACTTCCTTAAAAAAATTTTTTAGTAGTGGCCTTCTATAGCATTTTATTGGCTCCGCAATATTAACGTGTTTTAATAAGGCTTGCTAATAAAATCACGCTAGCTAGGGTGCCTGCAACATACTAACCCAAGCAGAAGCGCTAAAGCGCCTAATATAAAAAGTTATACTTACTATGCAAAGGGATAGGGCGTGGGCTTTAATAAGATAAGGTAGGTAAGACTTAGCGTTTTCCGCTTCTATATCCGACTCTACTGCTATTATTACGTCATCGTCTTATACGGTAGCGGCGTGTAATAATATATTTAGTATTTAGGATATTAGGTTAAGTATTAGGCGGCGGCTACTAAACCTAGCTATTAAACAGTTTAGGTTATCGCGATAATAGTCTTCTTAATAGCATCTATAGTAGCGCTATAGTTTCTGGAGTAGCTCGCGCTCTCCATCTAGGAGTTTTTATAGAAAGATTAGTATAGATAGGTCGATATTAGCTCTAGTGGTATTTAAGGTAGTAGGTGTCGGTAGCTTAGTATATATAGGTTTTATAGGCCTAGAGGGCTTCTATAAAGAGGTCTTTAGATAAAAGTTAGTAGTAGTAATTTAATTTAGTTGTCGTTTAATCTTCTATAGGGCTACTTATAAGCTTATAGTGTGGGAGAATTAAATAAGCGACTTAATTCTAAATCTATGGAAATTAAGTAAACTAAATACATAAAAGTAGACCCCAAACTCCAAAGTCTATAACTTAATATCCGACTATATCCGAGACATATAAGGGTAGGGTAGATCCTATCTTAGAGCCTCTTAGGCGACGATCTTGTGTCTTAGCGAGGTGCTAGTAAACTATTATATACACTCCCAGATTTAATGGTGTAGTTAAAGCTGTAGAAAATAAAATAAAGATAGAAGCTATACCAAAATAGGAAATTTAGATATAACTTTAGGAGTAGTATATGGTAATACTTAAGAGTCTTTATTAGTTATAGCAGTGATCTAATATTAAATGTCTACCAAATTTAATTGCTTTACCTATGCCTCGTGCCTTTAACGGGGTTGGATCTTAGTAAGACCGTTAGCAGGCATCTTGTCTATAGGGACCTATTATACGTTAATCCTTTTATCTTGGACCTTCTATTTAAGCCAGTGCTAATAAACGTTAATATGTTATAGCTTAGTGTCAAGCTTTGGTGTATCCTGTCTTAGAAGTCGTATAGTCTGCATATTGTTGTATAGTAGGATAAAATCGCGTTCTAAATTAAGACCGATTGCCTTAAAGACACGCTACCACCAGATAATTTTAACAGCGGTAGTAGATAGGGAGAGAAGCTCCGCTTTAGTAGTTAAGCGAGTTACTAATTATTATAGAGTTGCCTTTTAATCGATCAGTCCTCTAAATAGGATAAATAAGTATCCTTAAGAGCTTTGTCTAGTCTCTTTATAGTCTATAAATACTGCGTTAGATACTTTATAAAAGGTAATGTCTTTTTCTTTAGGGTTTCTAAAGTAGATAAATGCTCTAAATACTTCGCCAGAGTATTTAATAGCTGTAGAGTTTGTTTTAGGGCAATAGGCAATAGCTCGGTTTAATATATCAAGATGCTTTTAATTTGGATTAGTAAGGAATTCGGCTAGCTTTAAATGCGTCTTTATAATATTAGGTCTTCTAAATACGGCTAGATAAGCTAGATAAGCTAACCCGTTACTAATAGGCTAGTATTCTTTAAGGGTTCATCTTCTAGTCAGATAGAATTAGTTTATTAGGTAGTAGTATTTTAGGGCACCTTTCTAGTTAGATATTAAATTAACTAGCTATTTTTTTAATATAGGAATCTTGGTAGAGTTAGAGCTTTCTACTTATACAATCTCGTTTAATTTAAATTCCTAGGAACTATTATAGGTCTCCTAGTACACGGATCTTATATTAATATAGAAGTTTAGCTTTAAATTCTTCTAGTCTTTAAAGGTCCTTTTTGGCAAATAGAACGGTAATATTATTTACGTAGAAGAAGATAATAAGTCGTCTATTGGTGTAAAGGCAGTTTGTACCTAGAATAGGCTTTAATCCAAATTTGGCTAGTATATTTGTAAGCTCTTTATACTAAAGTAGTAGTAAGACCCTTAATCCGTATAGCGCTATAAGCAGCTTTAGGATATATCCGTTTTAATTAAATCCTTCTAGGTAGTAGTAGTAGACTAAATTAACTAGTCTAGTATTTATAAATGCGTTTACAGTATTATACTATTAAATCTCCAAATTAAATGCGGCTGCTATAGCTATAAGGGCACGGAATATTTAAGTAGCTAGGGTTGTTGCATAGGTCTCTTCTTTGGTGATCTATAGGTCTTCGCGGATATATAGTTAAGCTTTTAGCTTTTAAAGGTAACCGTCGCTATTAAACTTGTATTTAAAGACCCATTTTAGTAAAAAGATCTGCTTATTGCTTACTTCTTCTTTTAGTACAGTCTTAAATATCCCTCGGCGTTTTAGGTTATTATATTCTTTTTCTATAGCCTTTTAAAAGCCGGTAGTTAATAGGTGCTTTCTTAGTTCTTTAAGATTCTTTGGTTTAGGAGGAAGATTATCCTAATATAGAGATAAGGATCTAGTTTGGTCGACGTCCTTTACTAGTCCTATAGTAAAGCCAGCGTAGTAACCAAATAGGGTAGATAGATTGGCTAGTGCTGTTGCATATACTTAATATCAAATTTGGTTAGAACCTTCTAGTAGGATAAGGTTAGTAAAAGAATTAGCTAAGACTTTATTAGCTTATGGAGCTATATTTAACGGTTCTGGTAAACTACTTAGCTAGGTAAAACCTATTTTAATTATATCTAGAATATTATCTTAAAGTCCTCCTAGTGTGGTATTTACTTCTAGTAAATTTAAAGATACCATTCTACTAGGAGTTAGTAGCTGTTTAATATCCTTTATAGAAAGCTCTGCTGAGTTACTTAATATAGTTATTTGATCTATATTTAAGGTAGGTCTATATAGAATAGATTTGTCCTTAGATTTATCTTTAAGAGGTTCTAGTAGACTAATTATCTAGATAGTATCTTCTAATGCTTCCCTTAGTAGGTAGTTAATATTTTAACCCTTGGGGTTATAGAATAAGGTCTTATTAACTATAACGTCTCTAGTTTAAATAACTTTATAAAGACTTAGAATCTAGATTTAGTAGATATTAGTTAAAATATAGCCGACTAGGTGTCTAATTAATGTATAAGGAGCTAGCTTATCTCCCTTTCTGACTTATTTATTTAGCGTATAGGTCTTGCAACCGTATTTATATATATAGGTAAGTGATGGCAGCTTGCCGTAGGCGACCTTATATAGAGTTTTCTACCCTAGTTGCTTATTTAGTGTTTAATTAAGTGCATAGCTAGTAGTAAAGAAAGCCTCTAGTCCTAGAGATAGGGCTAAGAATACTTCTAGCTATATAGATCTTAATTGTTCTATAAGGGTTTATTTAGATCGTTCTGCTTCACTATTTTGTTCTTTAGTGTATAGTACTTAACATTTAAGGGTAATGCCTTTATCTGTATACTATATCTCTAAAGTGTCTTCCATTTGTCAAAATACTTATTTATTATTACTTTAGAAGAAGGTAACGTCTTAATAGAATCGTATTTTAATTAAACGCTAAGTCTTGCAAATGGTAAGTAGGATAGTAGCTTTGTCCCTATTCTTTGCGGTATATATAAAGTTAAATTTAGAATACATATAATAGAAATGCATAACGTATCTATCGCTGTTATATCCTGGTACTCTAAGGTAAATAATATTAAATGCTAGCCGTTCAAATAGTTAAGTAGCTAAAATTTTGTATTCTTATCTTTAGGAGATCTGCTGCGTATACTTTACTAATAAGTAAACTTTATATTCGATTTTAAGCGGTGCTTATTTATTGGTTTTAAATTTGGTTAGCTCTGCGCTAATAATATGCTTAGAAAGCCGCGTAATAGCATTAGGTCCTATATAGCTGTAGCTCTAATTGGTTTACGGGCCATTTAGCTTAGCTAGAATCTTCCTATTAAGAAGGTTAATTAAGTTATTGAATTTAGGGTATTCGTAGGCATAGGCTCTTTATGCATTAGTGCCTAGTGGCCCCCTAGTTGTCTCGCATAGCAGACTGTTTTACCAGTTGCTAAATAGTATAGTATATTTCGTCCAGAGTCGAAATAGATATCGTTATTAGTAGCTCTTAAAAGTGCTACAATATTTGTAAAAAAGGTAGATGCTAGTGCTATATGGGATAGCTTCATTTTTGACTTCCTAGTAGGTATATTAATAGTAATGGTTACTATTCCGTAAGCTTATATTTTTTTAAAATTTCCGCTAGCAATTAGATAGTCGTCTTCTACTGCTAGGTATAAGAAGGTAAAGTCTTCTTTATTATTGCAGACGTGGGTATCTATACTAAGATTAAGTATCTAGGTGTTCTAAAGTTTGAAAGGAATTTAACTAGTACTAAATATGACAGTATAGCTAGTCGGTTTAATAGAAGCTAGGGTTTTAGAATTAAAATTAGTTATAGATTCTATATTCTCCTTTACTTCCTATTCTCTTTTTTAGATATGGTTGATAATGTGTTTAATCTAAGATATAGATAAGATCGTTTAATCTACCTTCTTCTAGACATCTGCCCTTGGTCTCTATCCTTAAGGGCGCTTATACTTAGTAATGTAGTAGCATTTATTAAACTAATATATAAGGCCGTATATGCATTCCTTATTCTATCTTAAATTTAAATTACTATTGGAATTGGAATTGCCGTTAGAGTCTAAATTGGTATTAGAATTGTTTTAAAGGGTTATAAATATAGAGTTATTAGCAGCAGTAGTAGAAGATGCTTACTATACATATGTAATAGTGCTCCTTAAATTCCTTAAATAGATTAATAATGGATGGGGCTTTTTTATCTTTTTGTTTTTTCCTAATTAGGTCTACTTCTAGTGCTCCTATAAAACTAAAAGAGATGGCTTTAATAGCTTATATAATGTTAGCGACTTAGTTAATCGAGGCACGAGCACAGCAAGAAGGTCGCGCAAGCCTGTATGATTGGATTGTCTATAAACGAGGATCCAAAGCTAGAGAAAGAAAAGGGGAAGAACGGAAGCACCGCTCGAAGTTATATACGATTCTCTGGTCACGTGACGGCAATTTGCGGCAATGTGCGGCAATGTGCCAGCGCCGTAACATCCCCCCCCCCTTTAAAAAAGCCTGCCCTTAGGCTTTGTATATCCGTATTATGTCTATGGGGTGTTCTTATCTATATGCTTAATAGGTAGCTTATTATCTTTGCTATACTAGTACTCTATTTACTTATCTAGATACTTTAAGGGTTCTGGCTTGTTAGGGTATTAGTTATAAAACTCTTTAAGCTTTTAGGGGCAACCTATAAAGTTTTAGGTAGGGTACTAGGTTAGGTCTAGATCGTAACCTTTCTATTAGATATAGTATTTTAGTGTTCCTCGTACTAGTTTATAGGCTAGTATTTTATTAACTTCCTATTTATTGTCGCTATTAACTTAAATTGGTAGTAGAGGCTTATTCTTTTATCTAGGTAGTGGGTTATTTGCAGCTTTTTATAGCTTATCTAGTAAGAAAATAGGGTGGACTTTAATTAAGTCTAGGAGTTTAACCTTATATAAGTTGCCTTCTTTATTAAGGATCTTATACAGTTCTGCCATCTTATAGTCTAGCTTACAGCTAGGCCGTTCTGTCCTTTAGTTTTTTGTTATAATCTAGACCTTATCGCCTACGGTAAAGTCGGGCTCGCGCCTATACTTATTTGCCTGCTATTTAATTAATTTCTGGGCCTTCTCTAGGTTCTTGCGGGCTACTGCCTATACTTCTTCTAAGCGTCTAGCATACTACTATGCTTTCTTATGAGATAGTTTTTCGCGTACGGTTTATGGTCCTTCTGGTCTCTTCTAGTCAAAGCTTATATGGGGTAAGTATCCTATTTTTAGCTAAATAGGTATAAACCCCGTAGAGTTATAGGGTAGGGTTGCCTGGGCATAGTCTATTATAGGTAGTAGTTCGCCTTAGTTGTCCTAAAAGTAGTTAATAAAGGGCCGGAGTCTCTAGTCTAGGTATTAATTTATAATCTCCGTCTAACTGTCTGTCTAGGGGTAGTATGCCATAGAGAGCTTTAGCCTAATACTTAGGATCTGGGTAAACTTATTCTAGAAGGCTGATATAAACTGCGGCCTATAGTCGGATATAATAGTATCTAGTGGTCCGTAAATTTAGTAGATATAGTAGATATATAGTTAGGCCGCCTCTTTAATATTAATATTTTTATAATAGGGGATTAAGAACAGGCGCTTGCTAAAGTGGTTAACTAGAATTATAACTATATTATATCTGTCGCGGTCCGTAGGTAACTTATAGAAGTCTATAAAAATATGCTGCTAGGGGCATTCTAGTATTGGGAGTGGCTTTAATAGCCCTGGGGTCTTATCTTATGGAATTGTAGACCTATAGCCGTTATCGCAGTTCTATATATAGCGGTTAATATCTATAACCATTCTGGGCGGGTAGTAGCGGTTGCTAATAATTCTATAGGTCTTATTTTTTTAGAGTGGGCCGTAGAGACCTAGGTATATGCTTTAGTAATAAGCCGAGTCCGTAGGTTCTGTTCCTCTGCTACTACTAGCCGTTCCTAATGCTTAAGTAATCCATTTTTAAGGGACTATAGGCTGGTAACGTTCTTTGCCTTTTCGTAGTACTTCTATAGGGAAGAGGCTGTACGGTTTGCCTGTAGTAATTTGTTAATAAAGTTAAATCCTAAGGGGTTAATAGGATATATCTCAGCACCTAAGGAGTCTATACTTAGTTCTGCCTATATCTAGAGGTTAAGGTACTTTAGTTGTAGTAGTATCTAGGTCTATAATAAGATCTTTATAGCTGCCTAGTTACCTAGGTCCTATTTACGCCTTATAAGAGTATCCGCACGGTTTATAGCGCCTAGTTTATATATAATTAAGAAGTTAAACTAAGATAGGATATCCGCCTAGTGTGCCTGCTAAGCCGTAAGGGCCTTAGTTGTTATAAAGTATTCTAGGGCCTTGTAATCTAAAACTACCTTAATAGGCTTAGGGGTCCCCTTTAGCTATACACGCCAGTGCTAAAAGCTAGAGATAATAGCCAGCATTTCTTTGTTATAGATGTGGTAGTTTAGCTTGGTATCTATTATAGTCTTTAAATAGTATATAATAGGGTGCTATTTTCTATCCGGTTGCTTCTGGGAGAAAATACTAGCTATCGCGCCGTCTAAGGCATTAGTTTCTAGTATTAAGGGCCGTTTTAGGTTAAAGTGGGTAAGTAGGGGAGCTGATACCAGCCGTTTTTTAAGCTTATTAAAGGCCTGTATATATATGGCGTTAAAGTGGAATAGCTGGTCTTTCCTAGTAAGGCGGTTAAGAGGCTGGGTAATTCTACTGTAGTTCTTAATAAAACGTTAGTAGAAGTTATAGAAACCTAAAAATAATTGCACCCCCTTTATAGTCCGTGGGGGTATCTACTAGTTAATTATAGCCATTTTCTCTAGATTGGCCTTAATTTTGTCTATACTAATAATAAAACCTAGGTACTTTATACGCTTAACACTAAATTCTAATTTCCTAATATTGGCCTAGAGGCCGGCCTTGCGGAGCTGTTATAGGACTTTATAGACATGCTCCTTGTGTTCTAACTTATTCTTAAAGTAGATTATAATATTATCTAGGTAGGCCGTATAGAAGTCGTTAAGGTAGTTAAAGAGTATATTATTTATATATTGCTGGTACGTAGCTGGTCCGTTGGTTAGTCTAAAAGGAAGTACTTTATATTTATATATTCTGTAACGGGTCTAAAATGTAGTAAGATCTTCTAATTTAGGGTCTATTCTAATCCAGTAAAAGGCCTAACGGATATTAAGCTTAGTAAAGATCTTAGCTCTACTTATTTGGGTTAAAGTCTTATTAAGTAAGGGCAGTAGGTAGCAGTCCTTGCGGGTTATATTATTAAGTTTATAGTAGTCTATATAGAAACAAAGTCCTCTATTTAGCTTTTTAGTAAAGAGAATAGGTAAGTTAAAAGGGGCTTAACTAGGCCTAATAAAGCCCTTATTTAGGTTATTAATAAGGTACTGCTTTATAGCCTATAACTTGGCAGTAGACTGCTGACGAAGGGGGCTATAGCTAAGTGTGTTTTCCTTATCCGGCTTAATCTTAATCTTGTAGTTATATAGTTAGTAAGGCGGGAGTATATTGGACACTACCTTAGAGAATATGTCCTTAAATTTCTAGTATTAATAGGGTAGTTTCTGTTCTACCAGTTTCTTATCTATAAGCTTACTTTCCTGTCTACTAAGCTTACTTTCCTTTTCCTTAATTATTTGATTAATTTTATATAAGCTAGTGGTAAAGGTAATAGTATTAGGTTAAACTAAGTTCTGGTAGAATCCTATGGCGCTAATACAGCAGATATTAACTAGGGGAAGATCCGTTAGTTTCTTTATAGACTTTTATTAGGCCATATTTTGCGGTATAAGGTTTATAATCTTCCTTAGCCTATATTCTATTTTCTATAAGTTATCCTTCTAGTCTATACGTTTAGTATAGTGTCTAATACTCCTTGCTATTCTTTGTGGCTGTATAGGGGGCTCCGCTAGCTTTTTACTAACCTTTTTAATCTCTAGTGCGGGTAGCATAATATAGGTAGTCTAGGGGCGGCGTAGTATATAGATCCGTTATAGGTTAAGCTACACGTTCTTTTTAAAAGCCTGGTCCCTATATATAGCACCGGCCTAGTAAATAGTGTTTATCTATGGCCGAATAAGGTTCTCTATTATAATGCTAATTTTTTTTATAAAGGAAGGAGTTAGGGGTAGAGTTTTGGGCTAAATAAGCCGTCTGCTCCATATATTAAGCTATAAGCCTAAATAGGCTAGCCATTTTCTTTCTAAAATTATATTATAGCTTCCTAGGTCCGTAATAAGCAAGGGGATATTATACTGCCTTTGTCCGTTAACACGGAGGTAAATCCACAAGATAGTTGTAATAGGTAGCCCTATCTGTCTATTATACCCGCGAATAGGAATTAGTTTGGGCAGTTCTTTAATAAATATATTTAAAAAGTTAGCTAGCTTTATAACACACTGGGTGTCTATTAAGGTAAAGGTATTTACTCTAGAGTTAGCTAAAGCAGAGGTTAAAACTTAATATTTATTATGGAATAAAGTATAAGGGATAGTGTAGCTTCTTCTACTAACTAGCCGACCCAGATTAATATGTAATATGTTAATCCCTTTTAACCCTAAAGAGGAGTTTTTCTCTAGGGTTTCTCTTTTTCCAACTCTATGCTATCCTCCTGGATTAATAGAACCTCGCCTACTTTTGCGTTTATTGGGCAATTCTTTATAATATAGCCCTTCTGGCTATAAGAGAAGCAAGCTCCCTAATCGCTAAGGGCCTATATATAGGGGTTGCTATATATAGGCTAAGTATTCGCTAGACCCACGGCAGGACTAGCTGTATAGCTAGCTGCTAAATTAGTGGCTGGCTGTATAGCTGGTGCTATAGGGGTTGTAGATCTTACTAGGACGCTGCGGCCCATTCTTATAGTACTTATATTTTAGTTTATAGAGCTTCTAGTCTTATACTACTCGGCATATACTTTAATTTAATAGAGGCCTTGGTTAATAGCTAGGCATTAGTCCATAAGTTCCTTTAGAGTCTATATAGTAGTATAAACTGGTAGTATAGCGCGCTATAGGTCTAGGGTAAGCTTGTTAAAGAGGTCTAGTATTAGATCTTCCTGGGAGATCTAAGCCTATCCGGCTAGGTATAGGAAGTGGGTCTAAAAGACTAAGAAGGTCTCTGTCGTTTTTATATTTAGGCTTTTATAATTAAGCTGGGCGTTTTATACTTTAAAGGGGTCCTTATAAATAGAAGATAGGTAGTTAATTATCTCTTTTTCTGAGAGGAAGGGGTCTGCTAAGTCCTAGGCGCATTATGGACGTAAGTATGTCTATACGTTACCGCCAGTGCGGCCGAAGATATATACCATTTTAGCTTAGGTATTAGGGAAGTGGTCTGTATTAATCTTAAGCTTATCCTGCAATTAAAGCTTCTAGTTATTAAATATAGGGTTAGTTCCATTTATAAGTAATAGGGGGTCTATAACCTTTACGAACCGCAATAATGCTAATACTGTATATTAGGATAGGGCCTTAAGGACTATAGCAAGTCTCTAGGTGTCTAATAACTCCTTACTAGGTATAGGGGTGTCTCTGGTTTTAAGTAGCTCTTAAAGCCGTTTAATTTCAGTATTAGCTGCTGCGAGCTCTTTCTAGGGGGTTAAGACGGCGACTGTTTTACTATTGGAGGTATTTATAGGTCCTGCAACGGCTTTGCCGGCTACTGTATTTCTTAGTATAGTGGTAAGGGTTTTAGGTAATTTCTAGTGTTTGTTTATTTTCTAGGGGTTCTGGTCCATGCGTGTCCTATTCTTAGGTTTCGCGTTCTGTTTATATTCTTTTAGTTCTGTCCTATCCTTGTGGTTCTGGTAATGTCCTTAGGGTCCTATTCTATGTCCTTGTAAATATATTTAAGTTCCTTCTTAGGAAGAAAGAGAGTAGAATAAGCTTTAGATAATGTTAGCAACTTAGTCAATTAAGGCACGAGCACGGCAAGAAGGTCGCGCAAGCCTATACGATTGGATCGTCTATAAATGAGGATCCAAAGCTAGAGAAAGGAAAGGGGAAGAACGGAAGCACCGCTCGAAGTTATGTACAATTCTCTGGTCACGTGACGGCAATTTGCGGCAATTTGCGGCAATGTGCCAGCGCCGTAACATATAGAATCGTGGTAGGGTCTAAATCCCTGGATGTTTAGAAGCTCTAATTGTTCTGCTGGCTTATAGACATTCCTTTAGCTATTTAACCATTTTTTAATGTTCTGCTTTTTGTTATAGACTTTAAGGGCCATATATTAATTAAGGACGTCGTGCTTTTAACCTAAGGTAGTAGGGGCAAGTATAGTCTTTAATGCTTTAAGGCGTTTATGTACTGTTTCGAGGCTGTTAATAAGAGGGAGGTAGGCTACTAATATTATGCAAACGATGTATTTGCTAATATTGTTTATGGCTTGCTCTTGCTTCTAGTGTATATAGATATTGTCCTTATATTCCACGTATAGTTAATTATAGGCAATAAGTTGGTTTAGATCTAGCTTAGCTATTAATATAGCGGTAGGAAGCACGTCTCTTAATATAGGTTAACTGGGTAACTCCGGCTTTAAAAGCTCGTTTTTCTTCTTTAATAAGTTAATATATATAAGGCCATTGCCTAGGTGTACGGTAGGGAGTAGGTAAGCCGAGTATAAGTTATAAGGAGAGTTAATAGAAGAGGACAATATGGTAAAGAGTAGGTATGGCAATACCTTGTATAGAGACGAACTAATAAGGAGGGAAGGGCTATAAGCCTAAGGGAGCTTATAAGGAGGTGCTAAGGGCTAGCCAAAGGCTAGCCTTAGCAGCCGCTAAAAGATCCCTTATAATATACTGCCGTACCTTATTAGTTTTAGCAGTATCTTAAATAATAAAGAACTATTGTATTTAATTAGATGGCTTTTTAAGAATAAAGTTAAATTTTAAATAAGGCCCGTCTATATTAGTTATTATTTTTAGAATTTAATAGGTTAAGTAGGGTCCTAAGTTAGTGTTACGGAGTAAGTATAAGTGGTAATAATATATAGCGAAGTAGATATTATTAAGCTATGTATATAAACTGTGTAATAAGGTTAAGACATTGCGTAAGGAGAGAAGGTAAGGAAACGGGAAGAAAGGGTATATATCGTTAGTTTAGTTACTTAGTTAATACATATATAGAGTAGAATAGGATTTAAGGAGCAGTCCTGGTAGAACTTGGCAGAATTTAGTAGACTTTGGTAGAATATAGCAGAATGCGGCAAATTGCTATTAGATTGCCGTAGATTGCCAGCAAATTGCTATTAGGTTGCCATCTCGCGGTTAGTCTCTTCTTGCTGCGTTAGTAGAAACAGGTAGATATATATAAGGTATTACAGAGGTGTCCCATAATAGTACCCCCCCTTTAAACTTAAGCTTCTGTAAGATGGGGCTATAATAGTTCTAAGTAGAATTTATAAAAGTCTTCTGCAGCTTATATAAGTCCTATAAAGTTAATAAGTTCCCATATAGGCTTATAAAAGCCTCTCCAAATTTTTTTTTTTAATCCGTTGTATTATACTATATACAATACTGCGCATGCAGCCTCTAGGCTATGGCGCTATAGTTCTATATACATAAATCCTTTCTAGGCAGCTTAACATGTACTAGTAGCTAAGTGGACACTCTGGCCCATTTTAAAAATGCTAGGGGAGCTCTAGCCTATTAGTGTTTTCCGTTCTAGTATTTTACTTACTATGGTCCAGTTTATACCAAGAAGATCACATAAAAGAAATCCTGGCTCTTTTATCTATTTCTGCCATATTCTACCATTCCTAGAGTAGAAAAAGCGCTCTAAAAGATAGACTTTAATTTTAATAAAATGGTTTTATATATGAAAATAAGAGAAACCTAATAGCTTGCTAGCTTGGAAGCAGCTACCAATTACCCCTATATAACTTTTTTTAATTCTGTACCCTATTTCTTCTCCTTGCTTAAGAAAAGGGTAGGGAATTAGT
>Ga0307507_10001258_pt1 | contig 56741 bp, 12 predicted proteins | sample 7_EM_MG_FD_207223 | JGI IMG/M metagenome (GOLD analysis project Ga0307507, IMG submission 207223) | Populus trichocarpa ectomycorrhiza microbial communities from riparian zone in the Pacific Northwest, United States - 7_EM | ecosystem: Host-associated > Plants > Roots > Unclassified | place... | reverse complement strand
TAAATTATTAGAATTTATTATTAAGTGGTTGTTAAGATATTAAAGTATGAATTTCCTAAATTTTGGTGTATTTTGACGTCGGACACTCGGTGGTGTCGGACACTCGGTGGTGGAATACGTTATATAAAAGTATAATTTTAAGTAATTTTATATTTTATATATACTTTATTAATAAATATTAAAATTATTACCCCTAAAGCTCTGTATAAAGCTTTGTATAAAGCTCTGCACAAAGCTCTACACAAAGCTCTATATAAAGCTCTGCACGAAGCTCTGCACGAAGCTCTGCATAAAGCTCTGCACAAAGCTCTACACAAAGCTTTACACAAGGCTCTACACAAGGCTCTACACAAAGCTCTATATATAGAGGCTCTGCATAAGGCTCTGCGCGAAGCTCTGCGTACGAAGGCTCTATATTGGGTCCCCACTATATTCCCAATAGCCTCTGCATGTGCCTCTGCCAAGTATACCCCCTATATAGCCACCTTATTTTTTACCTATCCTTTCTTCCTTATATCCTACCTACCTAGGGAGGCACCAAAACGGCAGCTAGTAGAGGATTGTCGCCAGAACTAGACGACCGTCGCCAGAACTAGACAACCGTTACCAGAACTAGATAATGACCGTTTAAACAACCAGCTAGCGAATACTATAAACAATTCAATTAATTAATCAATCAAATTAAACTAGAGCTTTAATATTAGCCCGTCACTAAATTAAATCAAGGCCTCCTAGGGAGGCCTCCTAGGGAGGCACCTGTAACGGGACTAGCCTAGTTACAGTAGGAATGTCTCGGTGAAACACTCGATAGATAACTATATAAAACTGTTTGTAAACTATTTATAACTATCTGCAACTATCTGCAACTGTCCGCGATTATCTGCTGTAATCTACTATTTTCTACTAAGTTCCGCTAACTCGATCGAATTCCACCAAATTCCACCAACGTAATGGAATTTGGTTGAAACTTGTCAAAATCCGCGTAGGCTCGTGCCTATGCGTCTGCTGCCAAGACCCTAAATATTTAGTTACAAGTTTCCTATATTCCTTTCTCTTCTTTATACAACGTCTTGTTCTCTGCAAGAGCTATATACCCTTAGATTTAGATAGAATTTATATTGTTCCTTCAAATCTTCCTTAAAGCCTCTTCGCGCCCTTATATTACGTTGCGTCTATACCACTACCCTCGAAATGGCAAACGAACTCGAATCCGCCACGTTAACTATTATGGCCCTAGTTAGGGAACAAATGACTATAATGCAATAGTTCTTTACGGATGCCTTGGCCTAGTAACGAGCTATACTAGAAGCCTAGCATTAGCAATCGATTAAAGCAATACGTAAAGAACTCTACGACGCTAAAGTACTTGTGTTGGAAACCCCAACAGCAACACCTGTAAACGAGATTAAGATAACTATATATAAACCCGGCCTGTTAAATACAAACCCTAAACTAGTAATAGTAGCTTAACCTATACCTGTAACAAACCTAGTACCTACTATAAAATCAGAAAAGCTTCCTAACCCTCTAATATTTAATGGAAATTGAAATAACCTGCGCCCCTTTATAACTAAGCTCTGTTTTAAACTTTTAACGAACTATAACCGATACCCTACTAAAGCTAGTAAGATTAGCTATAGAATGTCTTATTTAAACAAAGACGCTGTATAAACTATAGACCTATTCTTCCGTAACGGCACCTTTGTTAATTTTAAAACCTTTATCTCTCTATTAGAACGAATATATAATAACACCAGCCGTAAATATACCGCTGTTACCAAACTTAAAAACCTATAATAACGGAACCGAGAATTTACCAGCTTCTTTTTGGAATTTTTAGGCCTTATTAGCGAACTGGATTGGAATAAAGCCGCTAAAGTTACTGCTATTTGACAAGCTATTTCGGATAAAATTAGAGTATAGTTAGTAGGTAGGGAACTGCTAAAGGACCTACCTAAATTTACTATAATATGTTAACGAATTAATAAGGACCTTTAATATAATAAATAGACTTGTTCCCTAAAGCCAACCACACCTTGTATTTAAGACTTTACGAAACCAATATATACCCTAAAACGCGACCCTTCTCTAAAACCTATATATGACCCTATGGACCTCGACGCCACTCAATTCTACGCACCTTTAAGAACTAATGAATAAAGAACTCGAGCCGCAAATAGAGAATGCTTTGGATGTGGTAGAAAAGGACATATTTAAAGGAATTGCCAAACTTACCCTTTTAAAAAAGTCCGCTGTAGTTCCTCTTACTCCTTGAATCGCACTCGCTCTTTAAGCTGTACTTACTCCTTAACTTGTACTCGTCCTATAAATTATATCTAGTTGTTATAAAGTATATTACCTTTAACTAACTTAGAAAACGAATTGTCCTAGGGCTAAGTCGCGCCTTAGGATAAAAAGTGGAAGAGTATAAGTGTCTAGGCTCTTTTAGCGCTAATATATAACACAACTCCCTTAATATACTTAGCGAAATTTAAATACTTGGAAAATAGAAGGAAGTATAAATCCTTATAGATAGTGGAGCTACTAGCATAGGCTTTATTAACACGAACTATATAAAAACTTAATACCTAAATTTAAAGAAACTTGATAAGCCCTAAGGCCTATAAGGCTTTAATAGCAAACCCTTAATATATAGCGAAATAACGCACTACGCCCTAGTAAAAATGCGGATGGGTAAATACCTTAAATATATCTCCCTGTTTGTAACACCCTTAAAGCAATATAAAGTTATACTTAGATATAGATAGCTAAAACGACACAACCCTTTAATTAGCTGGGTTAAAGAAACACTAAAGTTCCGTATAACTTACTGCTAAAGTTATTGCTTAAAAAACCATTTGCCCTATAAATATACACACAACTATTCGAATTTAATATAATATGAATTACCCTTGCTATGAACCTTAAGCTAATATAATAAATCTATAACTGCCGATTGTAACAAAGAATATAAAGATGTTTTGTTAAAACCTCTTAAAATTCGGATAATACAAGCCGCACCCTTCATTTTATTAGCAAAAAGACGAGATTACGAAATCTTTGCTATAACCATAAAAGATATTAAGAAAGCACTAGAACCGAAATAGTATATTAATCCTTAACCTCTTATACCTAAAGAGTACCACGACCTAATTAACGAGTTTAAAAGATAATTTGCAGACCAACTAGCCCCGCACTAAGATAAGTACGATTTTAAGATAGAACTTAAGCCAGGTATAACACCAAAGTTTGGTCCGCTATATGGTATATTATGGGAAGAATTACTTATAATACAACAATACCTTAATAAGCATCTGGAAAAAGGATTTATTCGCCCTAGTTAATCTCCATTTACCTTACCCATACTATTTGTTAAAAAGCTAGAAGGAGGCTTAAGATTCTATATTAATTATTAAGCTCTAAATGCAATTATGATTTAAAACCGATATTAAATTCCCCTAATTTAAGAGACGCTTAACTGTTTAGCAAAGGCACGGTACTTTATAAAGCTTAATATAGTTGCAGCCTTTAATAAAATCCGTATATAAGAAGGAGATGAGAAGTATACAGCTTTTTGTATATAATGGGGACTTTTTAAATACCTAGTAATGCCATTTGGCGTAAAGAACGGTCCCAGTACGTTTTAGCAATATATTAACAATACGCTTTGTAAATTCCTTAATGTATTTATTACCGCGTATATTAACAATATTTTAATCTACTCGTCCTTGCTTTCTGAACATTGGAAACACATTAGAATGGTCCTTAAACGCCTATAAGATGCAGGCCTATAATGCGACATTAAGAAATGCAAGTTTCACGTGTCCGAGGTTATATACTTAGGCTTAATAATATCCCGTAATGGAATTAAAATGGACCCTAAAAAAGTCGCCGTAATTATAAACTAGGAAAGCCCTAGCAATATATAAAACATTTAAGGATTTCTAGAATTTATAAATTTCTATTAACAATTTATTGACCACTTCTTAGAAACTGCTTAGCCGTTAGTAAACCTAATAAGAAAGAATATAAAATTTAAATAGACCACTAAATATAAACAAGCTTTTAACAACCTAAAGCATTGTTTTATAACTGCTCTAATTCTCACCAACTTTAACTCTAACCTTAAATGCATTATGGAAACAGACTCGTCCGATTATACGCTAGGGGGAGTATTGTTATAATACAATAAGGATGGTAAGCTATGTCTAGTAGCCTTTCTCTCCTAAAAACTCGCCCCTACTGAATTAAACTATAAGATATATAATAAGGAACTACTTACAATTGTTAGATATTTTAAACAATAGCGTTCTAAGCTTAAAGGATCGTTGTTTCTAATACGTGTATTAACAGACCACAAGAACCTGTAGTACTTTATAACTATAAAGCAATTAATGCAGCGCTAAATTTGTTAGGCCGAATACCTCTTATAATTTAACTTTAAGATTACGTACTAACTAGGCAAACTTAATTAGAAGCCTAATATATTAATATAATAATTACAGGACCTACCTGTAAACGCTATAGATAAACGGATTATAAATTAATTATAGATCTTATTGCCTCCCAAATATTTTAAAAAACTACGTCCTATATTCCTAGATATGGAACTTAATAGAAATAAATTAGAAGTTAATAAATAGGAAATAGAAATTAATAAGCTAATGGAATATAAATATAAGAACAACGCATGGATAATAGATATAATAAAAGCAATTCAAACAGGAAAACGATAGTATAAGGATATTACACTTGCTAAATGCGAAATTTGAAATAACCAATTATACTACTAATAGAAGATGGTAGTTCCGAATTCCAAACCCTTACAATTTAAGATACTTAAATTTATATACAACTCCCCTATAGCAGGGCACCCTGGCCATGCGAAAACTTATAAAATTATTTAACGAGTATACTACTGGCCTATAATGCACGACTATGTACGAAAATACGTTTAAGCATATAGGATGTGCGTGCGTGGAAAGACCTCTTATGTAAAGAAGTAAGGAGTACTTTAACCGCTACCAATTCCAATGTAAAAATAGCGCGATATTTTAATTAACTTTATAGTCGACTTGCCTAACAGTAATAGGTTTATGAATATTATAGTAGTCGTTAACCGCCTTATAAAAATGCGATATATGATTTCTATAGACTTAATTAATATAATATTAGTAGCCAAATGTTTTGTTAAGTACGTCTTTAAGCTATATAGACTTCCTAATATAATAGTATCTAACCGTAGAAGCTAGTTCGTTTTAGACTTCTGGCAAGCTTTATATAAACAATTAAGCATTTAAATATAACTCTTAACTGTATTTTATCTAGAGATAGATAGCCAAACTAAAATCGCGAACGCGATTATAGAATAATACTTATGAATATACTGCTCCTACCTATAAAATGACTAGGAAAAATGGCTACTTTTAGCTAAGTTTACCGCGAATAATATAATAAACGTATTAATAGGCGTAACGCCGTTCTACGCGACCTACGGACAAGACCCTTAATTTGGATTTAAACCATAACCTAAAATTAATATAACAGGACCCACGATCAAACGGATTTAGTTAATTAATATATATAACTTTGCCAATTAAATAAAGCAGTTAACGGAACTATTACGAAGTGAATTAATATATGCTTAAATGTTACAGGAATAGCATGCGAATAAAGGACGAGCTCCTGTATGGGACTTTAAGGAAGGTGATATAGCCTACCTAAATACACAAAACCTAAAGACTTAACGGCCCTTAAAGAAACTTAATTGGAAGTTCGTAGGCCTATACTAAATTAAGAAGAAACTGAGCCCGTACGCCTATAAGCTTAAACTGCTAACTAAGATGAAAATACACCTAATATTTTATATAAGCTTATTATAACCTTTAAAAGATAATCCTATAACTTATAAAGTGCCGCTGCCACCTCCTATAATTATTAATAATGGTAACTGTTTGAATGCGAATAGGTTACAGGACCCAGTTATGTGACCTATTTCGCTTCTGTCGCTTAGACTACTTTCCATAGAGTATATAGAGGCCTACGCGGCCTACTTAATACAACTCAGTCACATCCACACCAAGCATACTAGCACTATACGTCTATAGTGCTACGTGCCCCGTGAAAGACTCACCACCCGGGAGACGCTTTATATCACACGGAGTGATACAAACAGTAACGGTTCTTACTTTATTAACTTAATTAATAATATGCGATAGAAACCACAATCTAAACAATTTAAACTTTTTATTAAGTGGGAAGGATATAAAACACGAACCTGGGAAACCTATAACTAGATTAAGGCCGATACGCCTACCTTAGTAAAAGAGTTCTATAAGGACTATCCTTTGCGGCCTACTCTGGCTAGATAGATATAATATAAAGGCAAACAACTACTACCTAACACAAAGACATAAAACATAATAGCAGGAAACTTAAAATTAAAAAGAACTTAAAATATATTACAACACTTATAACGCGATAAGTTATAAATTCTTAATTAAATTAAATTGTTTTGGACCTTCGGCTAAAAAGGGGGGGTACTGTAACGGGACTAGCCTAGTTACAGTAGGAATATTTTAGTAAAACACTTAACAGATAACTGTATAAAACCGTTTATAAACTATTTATAACTGTCTGCAACTATTTATAACTATCTATAATTATCCACTATAATCTACCATTTTCTACTAAGTTCCGCCAACTTAATCAAATTCCACTAAATTCCACTAATATAATGGAATTTAGTCGAAACTTATTAAAATCCGTGTAGGCTTATACCTATGCGTTTACTACTAAGACCCTGAATATTTAGTTACAAGTTTCCTATATTCCTTTCTCTTCTTTACGCAACGTCTTGTTCTCTGCAAGAGCTATATACCCTTAGATTTAGATAGAATTTATATTGTTTCTTTAAATCTTCCTTAAAGCCTCTTTGCGCCCTTACAGCACCCTAGACAACTACCGTTTAAATATACAGCTAGTAATCAACCATAGAGAACAATTTAAATAAATTAGACATTGACACAGACAGGTAGGTAGGTAGGTAGGTAGGTAGATAGACAGACAGGTAAGCAGGTAGACAGGCAGATAGACAGGTAGGTAGGTAAGTAGGTAGGTAGGCAGGTAAGCAGATAGGTAGGTAAGTAGATAGACAGACAGACAGACAAACAGGTAGGTAGATAGGTAGGTAGGCAGGTAGTTAGGTAGGTAAATAGGCAGGCAGGTAGGCAGGCAAGCAGGCAGGCAGGTCAGTAGGTAGGTAGGTAGAAGAGAACTATTACCATATTATATATTACTAACCGCATAGATCAAGCAAATACTATTAAGTACGCGGGATAAGCAACGCTTATTTATTACTTAAAGTGAGTAAGATATATAAAATGCGTAAGGGGGGCATTATATATTAATTGTGCATTAAGTGTAAAATAAGCTTAATGGAATAAAGGCACTATTTGCCTAGGTAGCTGTAAATGCGCAATTAGCTGCACCGCGTTATTAGTTTCTGTTAAATGCAGCAGTTTACCGCTTCTTGGTTGAGACCATAGGCTACAGGGCGTAGTGCGCGGATTGCGCATTTAGCTGCCAAATGCCGCCAAATGCCGCCAAATGCTGCAAAAATGCTGGTAAATTTTTTCCTGACGTTGGTAACCTATAGCTTAATTATATTTATATTAATTAGGTCCTTTAACGCCTAGCAAGGTTTTAATTTTGTTATAGCGTCTATAGGATTACTGCCTCCATTAATCTATTTAATCTTTACTATCTCTCTTCTTTTATATAATTGTTATAGACATATTAGGTTAACCATAAGTTGTTTCTCTTATATTGTCCTAAGTTTAACTAAGCAATTATATAGAGATTTTAAATCGGTATAGAGGATAACCAGTAGTTGTTCAAGTTATAGGATCTTTTTAATAGTTGCTTTAATTACAGCTCCGGTGTTAAATCCGTAGGCCATTCTATATAATTTAGATGCTAAGATACTTTATATAACTTGCTTGCATTTAATAGATAACCAATAGAGGATATTAGCCCTATTATCCTTATCCGTAAGTATAATAACAAAGCCAATCTAAAAAGAGAGGTTGTAGTTATTGGTAAAGAACAAGTCTATAAATATCATTAGTTTAAGAGTGCTTATATTAAGTTATATAAAGCAAAGTCCTTAGGAGGGATTATTAATTTGCTATTATAGCCGCTTATTAAGCTGCTTCGCATATTCTTCTTTTAGGTTAACAACTTATGCTATAAAGGAGAGGTTAAAGGCAGCTTCTAGTTAATAGACTATAGCAATATAGGCTCCTCTTGCTCTCTAAGTAATATACTAGTCCTTTAATATAACTGCCTTATAGACTTCCCCTCTAGAGCTAGTTAGGTCTATGGCCTTTATAGTAACCAACTTTAGGTTCTAGCATTAACGTTTTTAGGTAAGGACTATTAAATCCTTATCTTACTTAATATAGCCTCCATTAAACTTAATTAGGGTAGTCTAGGTAAGCCTCTCTCTCTCTTTTACTAGAAACTTTGCCTCCTAAGGCCTAACTTCTTTAGCCTCTATAAAGGTTTTATTAGTAAGAAACAGTGTATTGTTAGTCTATAATCCTATAATTCTAAAGCCATTGCTGTTTATATATAGCAAGCTAGGGTTGTATATTAACTGGTTTATCCATAGCTTGTTAAGGTAGTAACAATAGTATATATTAAACTAATGGTTACTAGCTTCTAGGACGCTATATAGTGATTTAATAACTCTTAAAATTAATCCATCCTTTTGTCTAAGTTCTGGTAATAGGTATATAAAGAAGTCTCTATTTAGGTAGGTACTGGACTATATATAAGCTTATAAGATATTATATAGGTATAAAGAAGCTAGTCTTCTTTTATTTCCCTATAGTGTAGAAGGGTACGGTGTCCCTCAGATAGGAAGTCACAATGCTGTCAGTCAGTCAGTCAGTCTGTCTGTCGGTCGGTCGGTCGGTCGGTCGGTCGGTCATAATCAGTCAAAAGTAATCAGTAAAGCAGTCTGTAAGAAAGGAAAGAAAAGAATGTATTCCGGTAGGTTCGTGATGTCCAAGAAGGAGGGAAGCCGAAGGCTCAATATATACAGGAAAATGCCAAGACACTAAGCATGGGACATTTTACCCCACCACAATAGGGTTGCCATAAGTACTAGGATAATTCTCTGGCTAACATATTAAATAGTTAGTAACTATGTTAGAACTAAATCTTTACCATAGTTGTTATAGGCTTATATAAACAGTCTAGACTTCTTAAAGGCCTTATCTATTCCGGCGTTCTTAATCTTATTAATAAACTAGGAGTTAAAGATTCTAACTCCTTTTAGGACGTCTGCTATATTAATAAACTTAAAAACGCCTTTCTTAAGTAAACCGTTTATCTCTTTGCGTTAAGACTCTATAAATAACGGTAAGGTATACTTAAAGGTTGTAGTATTAGGTTTTGTTAGGTTGTTGTTAATAAATATTAATACATCTATGGTGTTTTACTGGGACCTTGTTAGCAATTATTATATCCATTTTAATCTTTAGGGGGGTGCACTAGCTACTAGTTCCTTGGTTAGTTCCTTAGTTAGTTCCTTAGTTGGTTCCTTAGTTAGTTTCTTAATTAGTTTTTTATCTAGTTCCTTATTAGGTTCTTCTGGTTTAGGTTATAGGTATAGCTTTACTGCTATGGTCCTAAAATTGGTAGGTCTACTAGGGAGTTATACCTTATATATCTCTCTATTAATTCTAAATAACTTAAATAGGCCAGTCTATCTGCTACTCTGTCTAGTATTGCCTTTACACCATATAAGTACATCTAAGTTAAGGGGGAGGTTATGGATTGTAGTAACAGATGGACCGTTTTATTAGTTTAGTGCATTATTAACCCACTTCTTTACCCTAATCCTTATAGTCTCCTCCATTACCTTCTTTATAGCTGCCGCTTACTATATAATAGAAGGTGCTGGTAGGTTAAGTTCACTTATTTAAGGGTGGTACTAAAGATAAGAAGTGTTGGGATTAAGCTATCTAGGCCAGCTGTATTATTGGCGGCTTTTACTACTATTTATAAAGCTAGTTCTTTAATTATTTCTAAGTCCTATAGCTTCTTTATAATTATCTAATATGCTTAGCGTAGTATTAGATAAGCTCTTTCTACTATTTTAATAAACCAGTAAGCTTCTACTAGGACGCTTTTGGTTAATATAGCTATTGCTATAGTATGCTGTTAAAACTCCTTGCTTATAAAGTTCTTCCTAGCGTTATAGATAATATAGTTAGGTGGTCCAATATAGGTGTTAACCTAGCATAGTTATAGGATATCCCATATATATTTTGCGGAGATATTGTATAGCTATTTCGCGGCTTAAAATCTAGTAGCTTTATTAATTATATAGAGGATAGGACTCCCGTTAATATATATAATATTAACAAAAATAGAATAGTTAAAATCGGAACCTTAGTCTTCTTATAATATAAGCTTAAACTATCTAGGAGATTTACTGTATTTCTAGTAGTGGGAATAGTACTTAGTAAGGTAGTTAATAACCTACTTATTAATGTTATTGTGGCTAGAGCGTTCTAGTACCTTATGTAGCTTGTCTGCCAATAGGTATCTAAAGCGACAGTAAAGTCGGCGGAGTTTAGTAGTAGTTAGGTAGTAAGGGTTTTAATTAAATAAGTAGGTTATTAATAACTGTAGTAACTCTTCCTATAATAGGAAGGGGTAACCAAATTGGCGAACTATTAGCACTAATTTTGTTAGGGTGACTAGGATATTCTTAAGGTTATTATAATAGACTTTTAGTATATCTATATCTGTAAGACATAGTAGGAAGGGTATATCGGCCTTTATAATATAAAACTTAACATTGCTAACTGGTGTATTGACTATAACGGAGCTAATAGAAAAGGTAGAGCCAATACTAAACTAGACATTAATAGCGCTAGCCTTTAAGGTATTAATGACGGTGTTATAGGTCTTCCTATATACGAGGTATTGTCTATAACCTACTATTAATCTCTTTAAAGCTCTAGTGTTAATTATTACTCTATAGAACTTATTGGAGGTGTAAGGGCGCGAAGAGGCTTTGGGGAAGATTTGAAGGAATAATATAAATTCTATCTAAATCTAAGGGTATATAGCTCTTGCAGAGTATAAGACATTGCGTAAAGAAGAGAAGAGAATAACAAGAGAATTATATAATTAAATATTCAGGGGCTTGGTGGTTAATGCGTGCGTATATACGCACGCGGTCTTTAACGGATTTCGGTAGAATTTGGTTAAAGCTTTAGAATTTATCTATTAAGTGTTTTACCGAGACATTCCTATTATAATTGGGCTAGTCCCATTATAGTACCCCCTCCTTTAGCTGAAGGTTTAAAATAATTCAACTTAGTTAAGAATTTATAATTTTATTATGGGTTATATTTTAGTGCTAGGTGGCGGTCTTGGCAAGGAAAATCTAACTAATTAGACAACTTTAACTGGCGGTTAAAGTTCCTTAACATCTTATATGTTACGTAACCGTGTTATAAATATTGTAATACTTTTTAAGTTCTTTTTAAATTCGAGTTTCCTGCTATTATATTTTATGTATTTATATTAGGTGGCAGTTATTTGCCTTTATATTATATCTATCTAGCTAGAGTAGGCTATAAAGGATAGTCTTTATGGAATTCTTTTACTAAGGAAGGCGCGTCGGCCTTAATCTATTTATAGGTTTTCTAGGTTTATATTTTATATCCTTTCCACTTAATAAAAAGTTTAAATCGTTTAGATTATGTTTTCTATTATATATTATTAATTAAGTTAATAAAGTAAGAACTGTTACCATTATTAACAATTATAGGAGGTGGTGGTGGCACTTTATAAGTTATAGGATTATCTTTTAAGAGTTGCAGTAAGCTTATATAAAATATTAGGTATATTTTTATCTTAGTTAGTAGTTTAAGCTTATAGGTATATAGGCTTAGTTTCTTCTTAATTTAGTATAGGCCTATAAACTTTTAATTAAGTTTCTTTAAGGGCCGTTAAGTCTTTAGGTTTTATATATTTAGGTAAACTATATCACCTTTTTTAAAATCCCATGCGGGGGCTCGTCCTTTATTCGCATGCCATTCCTATAATATTTAAGCGTATATTAATTTACTTTATAATAGTTCCGTTAACTGCTTTATTTAATTAGTAAAGTTATGCGTATTAATTAACTGGATCTGTTTAATTGTGGGTCCTATTATATTAATATTAGGTTATAGCTTAAATCTAAGTTAAGGGTCTTATCTATAGGTTATATAGAATGGTGTTACGCCTATTAATATATTTATTATATTATTCGCAGTAAACTTAGCTAAAGGTAGCCATTTTTCCCAGTTATCTTACAGGTAGGAGTAGTATATTTATAAGTATTATTCTATAATTACGTTCGCAATTTTAGTTTAACTATCTATCTCCAGATAAAATGCGGTTAAGGGTTATATTTAAATACTTAATTGTTTATATAGAGCTTGCTAGAAGTCTAAAATGAACTGGCTTCTATAGTTAGATATTATTAAGTTAGGAAGTCTATGTAGCTTAAAGACATACTTAATAAAACATTTAGCTACTAATATCGCATTAATTAAGTCTATAGGAATTATATATCGCATTTTTATAAGGCGGTTAATGACTACTATAATATTTATAAACCTATTACTATTAGGCAAATCGACTATAAAGTTAATTAAGATGTCGCGCTATCTTTATATTAGAATTAGTAGCAGTTAAAGTACTCCTTACTTCTTTATATAAGAGGTCTTTCCACGTACGCATATCCTATATGCTTAAACGTATTTTCGTATATAGTTATGCATTATAGGCCAGTAGTATACTTGTTAAATAATTTTATAAATCTTTATATAGCTAGGATGCCCTACTATATAGGAGTTGTAGAAACCCCCCAAACTGGAGCTCTTGCTGCACCCGGCCTAAAAAGACTAAAACCAACCAAAAAGACCCCTAAAAAACACCTAGAGAATCCCCCTAAGATGCCTACATCGCAGGGGAGGCACACGTTGAACGACGGTGGTTCGCACTCACGCGCGACCGCCAGAACCACGCCCAGTAATAGCCCTCTATAATAAGAATAGGCAAATACCATACTATAAAGCGGAAATACCTCTATTAAGAAGGCATCTAATAAAATATAAAGCCTATTAAACGCGTTTAGTATCCGCAATTATAGGGGAGTAACTGTTAGCTATAACAAACTAATGCAGCTAGTAGAATGGCTTCGCCAGTCTAGCGTCCTTTAGGCGCCCCTCTAGTAATCCCTTAATTAAATCCTCTAATGGCTAAGCAAAATTAAAAATAAATAAAATCCCTCCTTACCGGCGAACCGTACCTAAGCCGCCATAGCTGCGCTTCTATAGTATAGGGAACCTAACCCCCTTAAGACAATAACCGGGTATATAATTATAATATAACTAAATATAGAAAAAGTATAGGGGCTTAGGGGATAATTAGAAACAGAAGTTCTTATAAAGATTTATAAGGAAGTCTATAATGCCGTTATAGTCCAATACCTAAGAAGCGGAGATATTAGAGTTACCCTAAAGGACTAATAGGTAAAGGAACAAGCTATAAGGGTAGGGGATAGGCTAGGAGAACGTATTAGTATAAAAGTGCTCTGTAAAGACTACTTAGTTAAAGTCCTAGCGGTTCCTATAAGCCTTAGGGTAGAGAAGGGACGCTAGGCGAACAATATAGCAACTATATAGGAGATAGTAAAATATACAGAACGCCTTATACTGGGACTTAAGATTACCTAAATCTAATAGCTTTAATAGGAAAATGCAATTTAAGTATATAATAAGAATAATAAGAGGATATAAGAGTTGCTAGAGACTCGCTAGGGAGACGCTAGTTAAACGCATAGCTCCCTTATTATTAGTATATATACACCAGGAATGCAAAAACTTCTTATCTAAAAAGGAATAATTATAAATGGCCTTATATACAATATAAGGCTCTATAACTATAAACTACGCCTAGAATGATGCTATTGCTATATATAATAGGGATACACCTAATCCACATACACAGTATAGGTGTGCTGCGGCCACTGTATAGGCCCCTATAATATAAGACACTACTTAAATTAAAACTAAATAAAATGCGTAAACTGTCACTGAAGTATATATAAGGCGTAGGAGAGAGTAGACTGTATTAAATATAGGAGATGGAAGGTAAGGGCTTAATAGCTATAGGAATAACTATACGCTAGGTTATATAAATAGAAACAACAGGCGATAAGCTAGGGGGACATAGGTGCCTTCCCAGCGTTCCCTACCTTTAATACTGGGGGGCTAGGCTAGCCATCCTAAGCCTTAACAGGCTAGAAGCGACGCTGCGCGATATTACTAGACTAAATAGGGATATAAGGATTATAGGGGATATAAGGGAGAGGACGCCCTATAGGAAGACCCCTATGGACAGCTATAGCAAGCTTAAGACTAGGACAATTAAAAATTAGACTAAATGCGGCAAATTTAACATTCGCAGCCAACCTATAAAAGGCATAAAGCCGACTAGTAAGACTAGGGGAAGAACTGGAGACGATAACAGATTCTGATATAGAAGCGCTAGTAGGAACACAAAATACGGGAATAGAAAGCCCTATATAAAATAAGTAGTGACTAGGGTATAGATACAAGAGACAGAAGTTCTAAAATTTTTAGAGAAAGTGGAAATAGAGGAAGCGAAAAATAAAGGAGAGTTAAATAACCCTTACTAGGGGTCCGCCACCTATCTATTATATAGTATAACTGCGGCAATATAAACTACTGCCTTGTAAGGCCCCTACTAGACAGTCTAGACCTAAAGAAATACTATATCCTTACTATATAAGAGCCGTATTATAATACCTATATATAATTAATATACTGCCCCTAAGGATTTCAGCTCCTATACGAACTAAAAGCAGCTATACATATATGCTTTATAATTAGCAAGGCTGTTAGCCTATCCTTATAGTTATAGTAAGTAGTTAACCCAGATATTATAGTTATAACAATCCAGATATATAGGGGACTAGTATAAATTATTAATGTGTATAACCCTAGGGTTAAAGGGGTCCTATAAACAGAGAATATTATATTAGTAATAAGCTTACTAGAAACCAAAGGTATAAAGTCTATTCTATTAGGAGATATAAACCTCTACTACCTGCGGTAGGGGGGTATCTATGTCGCTGCTAAACAATAGGTAGAGTGCCTACTAAGAGCTATAGATATCTGGGGCCTTAAGCTAGCCACTCCCCTAGGAGCAATTACGTGGCAATAAGGCACCGCTAGAAGTACAATTAACCTTATATTTATAGACGATGGCCTATACTAGAGACTCAAAAGGTACATCCCTAAAGAAGAATAGGCACTTACCTTAGACTATATCCCTATCTAGATACAGCTAGATTTGGATATTAAGGCGTAACTAAATAGTAAAAGATACGCAATAAGGAAGCTTAAGATAGACAGTTTCCTTAATATAGTTAAATAACAACTTTAAGACCTAGAAGAAATCCACCCAATACTAAATAAGCAAGGCTTATTAGCTACCCCTAAGGAAATTAACCAAAGACTAAAAAGGATTTAGGTAGCAATTAAAAATAGGCTAGAAGAGCATTACCCAGTCTTAAAACTGGGCCCCTATGCGCAATATATATGGTCTGTATAATACGCGGTTCTTATGGCTAGCTAATAATAAGTAAGAAGGAAATATATAAGCAGCTATAACCCTAAAGACGAGAGATAATATAAAGATATAAGAAACTAGCTAAAAAATACCCTAAAAAAAGAAGCAAGAAATAACTGGAGACAGTTTATAAATGAATATACTACTAATTTAAGCATCCCCTATAATAAGGGCCTTTAGACTATAATAAGATAGGTAAAGAAAAAGGCAGAACACCTAGTAGAAGACCTATACCTACTACCCCTATAAAGAGTAGGCAAACTATAGGCTATAAGTAATAATAATAAGAAGGCAAAGATTCTTATAGAAAGATTTTTCCTCTAACTAGCTCTAGTAGACCTTAGTAATATTACCAGCAAAATACCAGTGACTTGCCTAAGGGTTAATAGCGACATAACAACTGAAGAAATGGCTAGAACTATTAGTCGCCTTTTAAATAATATAGTACTAGGACTAAATAGGATCCTAAACAAAGCCTTAAAGACCTATAGTCCACTTATAGTACCTTAGCTTGCAGATATAGCTAGAGTATACTTTATAATAGGCTACTACCTACAATTTGGAAGATCTATAACAACGGTTATCTTATAAAAAGAAGGTAAAGTAGATTACTTAATCCCAGGAAGCTACCGCCCTATTGCCTTAGAAAACACCCTAAGTAAGATCTTAGAAAAGGTTATAGCGGACCATATAGTAGATATGGTAGAGGAATACGCCCTACTACTATAAAGCTAAATAGGGGCAAGAAAGAATCACTTAATACTATTAGCACTTATACTACTCGCTGCTACTATTAAAACTGCATAGGCTATGCGTAAGGACTTTATAGTATTAATGCTTAGCCTAGACATTAGTGGCGCCTATAATAATATACACTATAAGCGCCTCCTATATATCCTTAGGGCAAAGGACTTCCTAGAATAGATTATATAATTTATTTAAGGGTTTATAGACTAGAAAGAGATATTACTAGTCTTTAGCGAATACCAGAGCCCCCCTATTATAGTTGCAATAGGTATACTATAAGGATTACCTCTTTCGCCTATACTCTTTCTTTTCTTTATAAGCAACTTACTTAACACCTTTAAGAAAGGGGCGACCTAGGGGATAGGCTTTATTAATAATATAAACCTAATTATATACAGGCTAACAGCTGTAGAGAACTATAGAACACTAGAGAAAGCTTATAATACCTATATAGAATAGGCAAGATAATATAGAGTCTAATTCTTACCAGAGAAATACTAGCTAATCTATTTTATAAGAAAACGTAACTAATCTGTAGATCTCTAGTATATAATCTATATCTAAGGCTTTAGGGGTTAACTAGTTTAGGGCCTAAGGGTATTAGGAGTATAGGTAAATAGTAAGCTCTAATAGAGCGCATATATAGTACAAGCGGCCCGTAAGGGCTAAGTATAGTACATTATATTATCTAGGATTGTTAATTCTATATAGGGTCCATATTTCTAGAGGTTACGCCTACTATATATAGCAGTTATCTGGCCAACTATAATATATAGATTTAATATTTGGGCCATTAGAGAAACCAAAAAGGGCCCCCCTAAATTACTCCTTAAACTACTCTAAAAGGTCTAAACAGCCTACCTCTGGAGTATAATAGGCGGGTATAAGCGAATGGCTATAGCACTGCTTAAGAAGGAAGCTAATATTCCCCCCCTATAACTATATATTAAAGCCGCTGTAATATAAAGGGCGTAAAGTAAACGTAACTCTAATGTTATAAAGTATATTAAAATATGCCTAAATAAACTATAGAGGGACCCTAGGGCGCCTTATAGAAGAACAAACTAACAACCCTAAAGTAGGGAAGAGATATTAGAGAAATAGGTAAAGAAAGCAAAAGAAGAATAGTACTGCGTTAGGGCCCAGGCCTATATAAAGAAGGAAGGGAGACATATAAAAGGCCAGTAAAGATAATAGTAAGAAAGAGAAAGGAGCTAAAATAGAGCATAAAAAATACTAGGAAACTATCTTCCGTAATATAATACTGGTTGGACTAATACTGGAGAGGCGTATAGGAGTTAAAGGTATAGAGGCTAACTTAAGCAAGAGAAACCCAAGCTGTGGCATAGTTAACGCTATAGGGGGTAAACACTTAAAAGCTCCAAGAAGGCCTAATAAAGGCAGAAAATATAATAGTAACACTCTTAAGAATAGGGATAATAGGACTAAAAGATTGGCTCTACTAGGTAGGTGTCCTAGTAGGCAGCCTAAGATATAAATATAGCTGGCTAAAACAGACACTAAAACACGTAATACTATTATGCCCCCTACGCACCAACTAAGAAGCTATGCTCTTAGTAGCTAGCACAGAGAACTATAATATACTACTCTTAATATAAAAAGGTCTTAAGGCGGTTACCTAGTGGCTTATTAGCTAAAATATGCTAGACCAGTTTTAGGTTACAAAGGAAATAGTAATAGAAGGTAAAGGGGCGAGCAATAGGCGCCCCCTAATAACTTTACAGTAGTAAAGCAAAGTTTGCGATACTAGCGCGTCCGTAGGCTTGTTACGGCAGCAGTGGTTCCTAAAAAGGCTAAAAAGTAAGGTAGTAGAGCACTATAGGTAACTTATAGGCGCCTTATAGGCGAGTCCTAAAAGGCAGGGAGACGGATTACGGGGTTTTCTTAAAAGAGTTTTCTCCCTATATATATATAAGGAGTAGTCCGCGTGGGCCTAATAGGGATCCAAATCGGACGTTAAGCAATAAATAATAATAATAATATATGGGAGTTGTATACAAATTTAAGTATCTTAAATTATAAAGGTTTGAAGTTTGGAACTACTATCTTCTATTAATAGTACAATTAATTATTTTAAATTTCACATTTAGTAAGTATAATATCCTTATACTATTGTTTTTCTATTTAAATTGCTTTTACTATATCTATTATCTATGCGTTATTCTTATATTTGTATTCTATTAGCTTATTAATTTCTATTTCCCATTTATTAACTTCTAATTTATTACTATTAAGTTTTATATCTAGGAATATAGGACGTAGTTTTTTAAAACGCTTAGGGGGCAATAAGATCTATAATTAATTTATAATCTGGTTATTTAAAGCATTTATAGGTAGGTCCTGTAATTATTATATTAATATATTAGGCTTCTAATTAAGTTTGCCTGGTTAGTATATAATCTTAAAGTTAAATTATAATAAATATTTAGCCTAATAAATTTAGCGCTGTGTTAATTGCTTTATAGTTATAAAGTACTATAGGTTCTTGTGGTTTGTTAACACGCGTATTAGAAACAATAATCCTTTAAGCTTAGGACGCCATTATTTAAAGCATCTAATAATTATAAGTAGTTCCTTATTATATATTTTATAGTTTAATTTAATAGGGGCAAGTTTCTAGGAGAGAAAGGCTACTGGATATAGCTTGCCGTTCTTATTATATTATAACAATACTCCCCCTAGCATATAATTGGATAAGTCTGTTTTACTAATATATTTAAGGTTAGGGTTAAAGTAAGTAAGAATTAGAGTAGTTATAAAGCGATATTTTAAGTTATTAAAAGCTTTTTCGCATTTAGCGGTCTATTTAAATTTTATATTCTTCTTTATTAGGTTTACTAATAGCTAAGCAATTTCTAAAAAGTGATTAATAAATTATTGGTAGAAGTTTGCAAATCCTAGAAATCCTTAAATGTCTTATACATTGCTAGGGCTTTCTTAGTTTATAATTATAGTAACTTTCTTAGGGTCTATTTTAATTCCGTTATGGGATATAATTAAGCCTAAGTATATAACCTCTAATATATAGAACTTGTATTTCTTAATATTGTATTATAAGCCTATATTTTATAGTCGTTTAAGGACTATTTTAATATGTTTTTAATATTTAGAAAGCAAGGATAAGTAGATTAAGATATTATTAATATACGCGGTAATAAATATATTAAGGAATTTATAAAGTGTATTATTAATATATTGCTAAAACATGCTAGGACCGTTCTTTACGCTAAATGGCATTACTAGGTATTTAAAGAGTCCCCATTATATATAAAAAGCTATATACTTTTTATCTCCTTTATATATATGGATTTTATTAAAGGTAGTAACTATATTAAGCTTTATAAAGTACCGTGCCTTTACTAAATAGTTAAGCGTTTTTTAAATTAGGGGAATTGGATATTAGTTTTAGATTATAATTATATTTAGAGCTTAATAATTAATATAGAATCTTAAGCCTCCTCTTAGCTTTTTAATAAATAGTATAGGTAAGGCAAATAGAGATTAACTAGGGCGAATAAATCCCTTTTCTAGATGCTTATTAAGGTATTATTATATTATAAGCAGTTCTTCTTATAATATACTATATTGTTGGTCACACAGGGTGACTCACCAATAACGACTACTCGAGTAGGTTACAGTGATGTTGGTTAAAAAGCTTATGATTATTGGAATAAGGGAGGGCGAGGAGCTTAAGACTCCTCGCCACGCTAGTGCCGCGGCGACATGTGACGACCGCTTGCCTCATTCCTAACACTAGCAACTCTTCTTTTGTGGTTGCCATCTATATACAAATACTGCTTGACTAGCGTACCAAATATTAATCCTCCTTACTTACTATTGCTATTGTAATATAAGTCTCGCTGTTTTAAAATTTGTCTTTTAACATGTGGTGCTTTCTTGTTTAGGAGTTGTAATTAGATATCGTGTTAGGGCCGCTAAAGCGCTAGTTATAAGCGAGCTAATAGCGATTTTTTATTCTAGGGATGGAAAATCCTAATTGGCTGGTTAGAGTTAGGGTCTATAGAATATTATACTCCTACTCCCTCTTAACCTAACCTTTAACTTATATATATAGAGTGTTTGTGTTAATAAACATTTCTAGAGCCTTATTTAGGTTTGCCTTTGTTATTACATCTACTAGGTTATCTTAGCCGTTAATCTATTAAATCTTAAAGAGTTCTTGCCGTTTGTAGGATTGCTAAAGTGCTATAATATTAATTATAAGGCGCTTCTTCTTTGTGGTACCAAGCTTAACTAGACACTTATAGAGGGAATATAAGTTAGTATACACGATTATAGGAATAATAGGAAGTTTAAGTTAATCTATAATTATCTTTAGGGTAGTTCTAATTGCAATTACTATATTAACTCCGCTAACCATTCCATATATCTCTAACACTAGAACACTTTAAGTAATGCGCTTACTCTTAGTTAAGCTCTAATAGATAAGATTGCTGTGGATTATAAAGTTATTTTCTCTAGTAGATTTGTTTATAATAATAATTTTATATCCTAGCTGGGAGCTAAAATCTTTATTATTTATAAATAATCTATTAATAAATATAAAGAGCTTAGCAGTGGGAAGATTAATAGGCACGTAAAGTAGTCCCTAATTAAGATGGTTTGTTTACCAGGAAAGACGCTTATTTAGGGCAAGAATGTCATCCTTAGTTGGTTCCTGGTGTTAGGCGGTAATAGAGAGATTAAAGGAAGCCTTAGGTTAATAAATAGAAGTAATATATACTTTGCAAGCGCGTTGCTCCACGTATTCTTGCTTTAGAGAATTAACGTTAATAATGTTAATCTTCTTACCTTAACCCTTTTGGCGTAAAGCAATAGAATCCTTGTTTAGGGAGAGGATGCATCCATTAAATAGCAATAGTATTATTAAATTAAGCTTTTCCTTTAGCTTTGCTATAAGATTTGCCTTTATTAGCTTATCTTCTTTAAGGGCTGAGAATTGGTCGTCTCCTAAGATAATTATATTATTAGTTTATATGCCGACAATTCCGAATAGGGTTCCTATAGTTATAATAAGGAAGTAGGGATTAAATGTAGAAGTAGTTATTAGAAGCTTCTCTTTATAGTACTTACTATAGGTAGCTTACCAATAAGTTCCTACCTCTGCGATTCCATATAATAGCTTAAGCACAACCATAATTGTATCTTTGGGATATTAGTGGCGACTTTGCTCTAGAAGGTATGCCAATATTAAGCGCTAAAGGTGCGTCTCTAATTGGGTATAGGCCTGAGTAATATCTTATAAATAAACCGCTATTCTATTCTTTATTAAGGAGGGAGCTAGCGCAATAATAACCCACTAACTAGCTTGTTAAATTATAGGAGATTATATAAGGATTACCTCCTTACTATTATTATTATAACCTTAGATAACAAGCCTTAATTTCTTAAATAGGGCATTAGTAGCTTTGCCTTTAATCTTATTAACTATTCTTAACTTAAAGATACGGACTTTATTAAACTTAGTAGGGTTATACTTCTTAAATTTAAAGACTCCTCTTATAATAAGACTATTAATCTCTTACTTATTAGATACTTGGAAAGGAGCTCCTAGAGTTATAATATAACCTTCCTTTTAAAGCTATTTTATGAGCTTAAAGTCAGCCTTCTCCTTAGCTGTTATAAAGGCCATTAATAACTTAACTCTATTCTTAATGGCGGTAACGAATTGCTCTTCAAAATTAATAAGGTATTAGCGATTTTATAATCCCTTTAGGCGACCTCTACTGCGTTATAGTTACGGCACATCTACTATAACTGTATTAGAATTATAGTCGCCTTCTAGAGCATATTAATTGTGGTTTTCCTCTAGGGTATCCTCTAGGGCATCCTATAAAGGCTTAAAACTATTATCCCTATAGTAGGGCTTAACAACAGTTGAGCGGAATTAAGTGGGTCTATAGGGCATTTAAAGAGTATAAGTTTAACCCTTAATAGCAATAAGTATATATAGGCCTAACCAGCCCCCTTTCTTACGCCATACCCGTACTTTAGATTAGAGTGGTAGATCTGTCATAATTAAGGTGTTTAGGCCGTTTCTTATTCTTAGTGCGTCGTTAACCTAGCACGTGGCGTAGATGCGGCGCACCTCCTTTATTGCTTTATAGATAGCCTTAGCTCGTTGCATAACAGATAGAGATAGTAGAGAATTATTAGTTATTTAAGGGTAGGCGCCAAAGACTAGCAATGTAGGTACAAGCCTATTTAGGCCAGCGGAATTGTTAACAGCCTTAACAGCTATCTATAAGATAAGCTCTTCGCTAGCGCCCTCTAGTTCCAAAGAAATAATCTTATATACTTGGTATAATAGCGTGTAATATCGTTCTACTTTTCTAACACTATTATATGCCTTAACGGGGACTTCTTTAACCTTAATTGCCATTGCCCTTATCTATTATTAAAACTCTGTAGATAAGAAGTTCTTTCCTATATTATAGATAATTTAATTAGGGGGTTCTAGGTAGATATTAATCTAGTATAATTAAAGGGTATCCTATACGTTCCTAGCTAACATATCCTTTAAGAAACATGCGGCTTAGAAGGAGGTTAAGAAGTTAATAACTTAGAGTACTAGCTTGCCACTAAGATATATAATGTTAATAATAATACAGAAGTTAAAGTTGTAGTTATCTTTAAGGGTGAACTTAAATTGGCTAGGGGACTTCTGGTTTATTTAGTAGTAGTAGTAGTACTTTATAAGATACTTAATTGCCTTAACCTTAACTTTATAGCCTGCTTACTAAAGAACCCTAAGTAATTAATAAACAAATAGGTGGCTAAATTAATAGTATAGTTGACGTAACTCTAACTTAGTTAGGTGGCTCTAAGCAACACTCTTTTTTAGTTAATAAAGGAGCAACCAAGGGTAACCCCACTTGCGCATAACGGGCACCCAATTATCTCCCTAAATAAGTACATTCTTAAGGTTATTAAGCTTAACGCCTAATTTGTCTATATCTCTAATGCAAAATAGAAATGGGGTATTTGTGGGAATAACGTGAAAAGTGATATACCCTAAGGGGGTTTAGACTCTAATTGTGCCAAGGGAGATTGTAGTACCCTTGCTAAAACGAATTATATGCTAACCTGCCGTTAATTGGTTAATCTGAATAGAGGTATTAAGTTATTAAAGGGCTCGAACTTAAGGTTCTCCTACTATAGATACTTCTGCGGCTCTAGTATCTGGCATAATACTATAGAAGACATTCGCCGAGTATCTATTATTAAAGGAGAACGCGGAGCTCTCCTTTAGCTAATTAAAGATATCTAACTTTATAATAGAATGGAGCGTAGATTAGTTATTAAGAATAGTAACAGTTTGTATACCATCTACCTTACCATACTTAGTGAAGTATTGGTTGGGTGAGTAGTCCTTAATTTCTATATCTATAAGGAGCTGTTTGGCCTTATTAACTTTACCCTTAAGATCTTCTACGCCTTTATATTAAACCAGGAAGCTTTAAAAGTAGGCCGTAGTAACCTTACAATTTCCAACGTTTCTTGCACTCTAGTGAAACTTGTTATATGCCTCCTTTTGCTTATTAAGAGAATGCCTAGTTAACTAGCAATTCGGTTTTTTACAAATGTAGCACTTCTTCTAGTAATTACCTTAAAATGAACCTCTATAAGGACCTCTACCTTTGCCTTATGGTTGTTGATTGTACCCTTTACCGTATTGCCTACTACGGCTACCATATGTTCGATCAGTCCAGTTGTGATTATGTTAGTTAGGCGGGTCGATTGAAGTAGGTTAGAGTTAGGCGTTAAATTACTATACTTCTTAAGATTGCAGAGTAGTGCCAATAGAAGATCTTAATTGGGTATATACCCCTTTATAAGTACTTGTAGGATTAAAGAGGGTAAGGTTATATTCTTTAACGCCTTAGTATGCGCTAATAACTTAATTACGTAGGCTGAAATCCTCTTAATATGATTTGGATAGACCACGCTAGATTGTCTAAAGTCGATTAAAGAGCTTTTAAAGATAATCGAGCTGAGGAACACCTGGGTTTATAGCAATAATTCTTAGAAAGGTAGTCTCTCTCTATTCTAATATATACTGCTGCTTATTCTCTTCTATTTCGAAGTGGCATCTTGACTTATATATTATGTGATTAAAGTTGTATCCTTTTCCTGCTAAACGATTATAATAGAAGGTACTAGCTCGGCCCCTAAGTATAACAGAATAGGTGTTGTGGTATTAATTAGACTCTATTCCCACCTTCTAGCAACAGTTATAGAAGATACGTAATTTTGAGTTAAGAATATTATATAATTCCCTGCTAAACTTCTTTTCCTAATCTGAATAAAGCTTTGTAAGCTCTGTAAGCAATTTTAAAATGCCTCCGATTTGGGATTAAGGAGGAGGTAGGAGTTGTATTACAGGCTGTAGTGGGGATGTAGGTCTGGTTGGTAGAGTCTAAAGGCTGTTAAATTGCGAAGTGATAGGGTCTTGTGCCTACTCTCATTAGGGTGTAGTATCTGACGTTAAAGTTACAGGTTGAATTAGATACAGAGGAGTTAAAGGCGGAGGTAGATTCGTCTCTAGAGGTGCATTGCTTAGATTCCATCGTGAGTTGAGCTTCCTTATAGTGCGTAGTTGATGCTTAATCTCCTGTAGAGTCTATTCGTGCTCTTCTTTTGCGTTAATAATATACTCCTGAATATTATCTCTAATAACTCCCCCATCTATAGGGACAAATACTCTATACTTCTAAAGGAAGTTATGGAAGTCCTATATAATATCCTTATTTATAGGAACCTATGTTTCCTTTGTCCATCTAACAAAGTCCTCCTTTATATAATACCATAGCATAGTATCGTTGTATTTGCTGTCTTTATAGTGTGCTATATAGTGTAATAGGAATCCGTTTAGGTCCTATTGCTTAGCGTTTATAGGGTTAATTATGGCTTTGTTCTATGTCTTTGGGTTAATATCTTTCTTGTACTTCTTTGGGTAGGTTAACGCTATAATAGGTATAGTTGGGTAGTGATCATGATCCTACGGTCTGCGAAGGTACACCGAAGGGATTGAGGTGGTTGTTTGACGCGTTTTGGACGTTGACTTGGGACCTTAGGTTTAGTAACACTTCTGACCTAAAGTACTTAACCAAATCTTTGTAAACGCGGTTGTTCTGCGTAATAGACGCAACTTGGTATCTCCTAGTACTTAGTAATACTTCTATTACTAGTTTTCCGCAAGTCTAAGGTAGCATAGTATCGCTGGGATCCATTCTATATGAGCGCATATAGCACCCCTGCACGAGACTGTCTCTTCTATTTAAAAACCTAGCTGCTCTATGGTTAACTGTGTATTCAACCACTAATCAGTGTTGGTTATATAGGGTGACTTACCAATAACGACTACTCAAGTAGGTTACAGTGATGTTGGTTAAAAAGCTTATAATTATTGGAATGAGGGAGGGCGAGGAGCTTAAGACTCCTCGCCACGCTAGTGCCGCGGCGATACGTGACGACCGCTTGCCTCATTCCCGACATATATAGTAGACTAAACTTTAGTATTATGCCAGGTTTAAGTTCTATCTTAAAATTATACTTATCTTAGTGCGGGGCTAGTTGGTCTATAAATTATTTTTTAAACTTATTAATTAGATTATGGTACTCTTTAGGTATAAAAGGTTAAGGATTAATATACTATTTTAGTTCTAGTGCTTTCTTAATGTCTTCTATAGTTATAGCAAAGATTTTATAATCTTATCTTTTTACTAACAAGATAAAGGGCGCGGCTTATATTATATAAATTTTAAGAGGTTTTAATATAAGATCTTTGCATTCTTTACTGTAATTAGTAGTTATAGCTTTATTATTTTAATTTAAGGCTTATAGTAAGGGCAATTTATATTATATTAAATTCAAATAGTCGTGTGTATGTTTATAGGGTAAATAGGTTTTTAAGTAATAACTTTAGCAGTAGGTTATATAGAACTTTAATATTTCTTTAACCCAGCTAATTAAAGGGTTGTGTTATTTTAGCTATCCGTATCTAAATATTATTTTATAATACTTTAAGGGTGTTATAAATAGGGATATATATTTAAGGTATTTACCCATCCGCAATTTTATAAAAGTGTAGTACGTTAGTTCGCCATATATTAAGGGTTTGCCGTTAAAGCCTTATAGGCCTTAGGGCTTATTAAGTTTCTCTAAATTTAGGTATTAAGTTTTTATATAGTTTATATTAATAAAGCCTATATTGGTAGCTCCGCTATCTATAAGGATTTATACTTCCTTCTATTTACTAAGTGTTTAAATTTTACTAAATATATTAAGGGAGTTATATTGTGTATTAGCGCTAGAAGAGCCTAGATACTTATACTCTTCCACTTTTTATCCTAAGGCGCGACTTAGCCTTAGGATAATTTGTTTTCTAAGTTAACTAAAGGCAAGGTACTTTATAACGTCTAAGTATAATTTATAGAGTAGGCATAATTTAAGGAATAAGTACAACTTAAGGAATGGGTATAATTTAAGGAATAGGAGGAACTATAGCGGACCTTTTTAAAGGGGTAAGTTTGGTAATGCTTTTAAATATATCCTTTTTTACCGCATCTAAAGCATTCTCCATTTATGGCTTAAGTTCTTTATTTATCAGTTCCCAAGGGTATATAGAATTAGGTGGCATTAAGGTCCATAGGATTGTATATAGGGCTTTTAGGTCTTAGAGAAGGATCACGCCTTAAAGCATATACCAGTTTTATAGAGTTTTAAACACGAGGTATAGTTAACTTTAGAGAATAAGTCTATTTATTATATTAAAGGTCCTTGTTAATTCATTAACATATTATAGTAAATTTAGACAGGTTTTTTTAGCAGTTCTTTACCTACTAACTAGGCTCTAATCTTATCTAAAATAGCTTATTAAAGGGCAGTAACTCTAGCGGCTTTATTCTAATCTAGCTCGCTAATAAGGCCTAAAAATTCTAAAAAGAAGCTAGTAAAGTCTTGGTTCTATTATTATAGGTTTTTAAGTTTAGTAATAGCTATATATTCGCGGCTAGCGTTATTATATATTTATTCTAGTAGAGAGATAAAGGTTTTAAAATTAATAAAAGTGCCATTACAGAAGAATAAATCTATAGTTTGTATAGCGTCTTTGCTTAAATAAAACATTCCATAGCTAACCTTGCTAGCCTTAGTAGGGTATTAATTAGAGTTTATTAAGAGTTTAAGATGGAGCTTAGTTATAAAGGGATATAGGTTATTTTAGTTTCTATTAAACATTAAAGGATTAGGGAGCTTTTTAGATTTTGTAGTAAATACTAGGTTCGCTATAGGTATAGGTTAAGCTACTATTACTAGTTTAGTATTTGCATTTAACAGGTTAGGTTTAGGTACCGTTATTTTAATCTTATTTATAGGTGTTGCTATTAGGGTCTGTAATGTAAATGCGTTAATATTACAGAGTTCTTTATAGAGTGCTTTTATTAATTGCTAGTGCTAGGCTTCTAGTACAGCCCGCTACTAAGCTAAGGCGTCTATAAAGGACTATTGCATTATAGTTAACTGTTCCCTAACTAGGGTTATAATACTTATAGTTATTAAAAGGGATTTGGGTTTGTTTGCCATTTTAATAGTAGTTGTTTTAACGCAATATAATATAAGGGCGTGAAGAGGCTTTGGGGAAGATTTGAAGGAATAATATAAATTCTATCTAAATCTAAGGATATATAGCTCTTGCAGAGTACAAGACGTTGCGTAAAGAAGAGAAGGGAATAATAAGAGAATCATATAATTAAATATTTAGGGGCTTGGTGGTCAATGCGTGCGCATATGCACACGCGGTCTTCGACGGATTTTGGTAGAATTCGGTCAAAGCTTCGGAATTTATTTGTCAAGTGTTTCACCGAGACATTCCTATTGTAATTGGGCTAGTCCTATTACAAGAGGTATATTAGCTAGTAGTAATATAGGCAAATAGGTCTAAGTTATTATGGTAAGTAGTTAGGTTAGTGCCGGTAATTATATAGGTAAAGGATTAGTCCGCTAAGTTAGTTATAGTATTAATAGCTCCTTTGTGCTGTATTATTCTAAAAGAGGTAAGGAATAATTTAGTCTATTCCTAAGTTAGAGATAGTAGTAGTAACTTAATATTAATTATAAGAGCTTCTATTGCGTTATTAATAAATTCCAAGTTAAGTTTGTTATTATAATCTGTTTCCTTATACTTAGTAATATATTATTGGGCGTATCTGTTAAAGCGTAAACTAAATTTGTCCTTAGGTTTCTTCTTTAATTTATTATATTCTTTTTTTTTATATATATTTAGACAATTAGTAGCCTTTCTTATTGCAGACAAAGCAGCGCTTCTTTAATAATATATATTAGCTAGATAAGAATAATTGTATTTTATAAGGTAATTAGGGGTATTGTCTATGGTAGCGGCGGTTAGTAAAGAAGGCTTAGGGATTCTTATTATTTAACTTTTTGAATATTATAATAGAGGATTATAAGTTATTAATTAGACTAGTTAGACTATTAGAAGGTTTAAAGCAGGTATATTAACACGCTAGTAACTCCTAGTAGGCGTTAATAAGCTTATTATAAAGGAACTTGTCTGTGCGTAAATTTAGGTTAAGACTATACTAAAGGTGTCTTAGTTCTTTAATACGTAACTATAGGCAATGTAAGGTTAATTTTCCAGCATTCTCGCTCTTACCTATTATAGACTTTAGAGTTATTAAGTTCCACTGTCCTAATATACCACGTCTATATTTAGGTCTGTTATGGGACACCTCTGTAACACCTTATATACGTCCACCTGTTTCCACCGACGTAGCAAAAAGAGACTGACCGCGAGACGGCAATCTAACGGCAATCTGCCGCATTCTGCCATATTTTGCCAAGTCTAATAAATCCTGCCAAGTTCTGCCAAGACTACTACTTAATTTCTATTCTGCTTTGTGTATATGTTAACTAAGCAACCAAACTAATAATATATACCCTTTCTTCTCGTTTTCTTACCTTCTTTCTTTATACAATGTCTTAACTTTATTACACGGTTTATGTACGTAGCTTAATAATATCTACTTTACTATATATTATCGTCGCTTATACTTACTCCGTGACACTATATTATGTTAAACTATATACTCCGTCCTGCTCTAACTAATATATAGAATAACCCAGAAACCCCCTTGTCCATAAACGACCTATACGCCCTATTTATTAAACAAATAAAAGGTCTCTAAGAGGCTTTTATAGACGCTCTTGCTTGGCAAGAAGCTTAATATTATAAGACAATCCAATCCCTAAGAAAGGAAGTTAAGGAGATTTATCACAACCTACTGTCTGCTATACTATCGCCCCTACCTATCCCTACTAGTATTAACCCATAAACACTGGATAAGAAGAACGTATCTAAAACTGGCTCCTTAACTCTAAATTTGCCAGTTAATGCCCCTAAAAAAAGTTATCCGAATGCCTTCTTAACCCTTCCGTCTATTCTGGTAAGAGGAGTAAGCTACGCTCTTTCCTTAACTAACTTTAGAACAAGCTAAGCGGCAATATTAACCGCTACCCTATCCCTAACAGTTAACTTTATTACGCTATAAGCCGCCTAAAAGGAGATGCCGCAGATACTATATACCTATTTTAACCAAGTACAGTAGAGAAACTAGTTACTATACTAGAAGCATCTTATGGTGACCCTAACTAAGTTGCTATATTATAAAGGAAACTAAATAGGATAATATAGGGTTCCAAGAACTTCTTATTATACTTTACTAAATTCCACCGCTACGCTAAGGAGACTGAATAGAATGAACCCGCCTTAATTAATTGTCTAGTAGAATCCCTAAACCCTAAACTAAAAGCATCTCTTATAGGAGTTAAACTACTAGGTACTATTACTGCCTGCGCTAACGTTATTAATGGCCTATATAATAACTTACTACGCCTTGCCCTAAAATATATACCTTAATACTCTACCCCCTAACTGCCTAAGACCCGCAAGGACCTAGACGCTATAGATATTAACACTAGGACCCTTTCCTACGCCCTAAAAGGATCTGCTAAATAAGAGTAACGTATTAAATACAGCCTCTGTTTTAAGTGTGGAAGCAATACTTATATCTCCAGCTACTGCTCCGTCCCTTTCTAAAAAAATTTATAAACAGCTAATACTAGTAGCCGTTTACCATACTAATCCTCTAGTTACTATCCCTAATCTTTACCTGGTTCCAGCCCTGTATCTAGTAAGCATTACTTATAAGAATAAAGTTATAACTAATATTCTATAGGAACCCCTTCCCACTTACTACTAAAAGGTGCGTCCTAGAGTTAAGTCGCTCTTTAGGACAGCTATGTTATAGGATCTTATTAAATGCATTAGATATTACAAACCCTAACTTTTAGGATTATAGTATAACTATTAACTGCCGTCTTTGGTAGAAGGGTTAATAGGTTAATACTTAAGTCCTAATTAATATAGAAGCTAGTGGTATAGGATTTATTAATAAAATCTTTGCGTAAGATAATGGGTTTACCCTAATACCTATTAACTAGCATATTAATGTATTTGGATTTAATGGCAAATGTACTATCTTAGGCCGTATTACTTATATAGTGGCCCTAAAACTCTAATACCTAAACTATAAAGAACTAATTAGGCTTTTTGTTACCACCCTAGGTTACTTAGTAATCCTTAAATAACCCTAGATAAAGCTATATAAGGTAACTATTAATTAGGACAACCTTAAGCTTCTATTTACCACCTCCTATTATAAGTAGAAGTGCCTTATAACTTGCTGTTTAGACCCTAAACTAAAATCTAAAAAATCCACCAGGATCTACTAGTCTAAAATTTCCACTAATATCTACCCTATACCTAAAAAGTCCACCCAATTCCACTAACCTAAGAATTTTACCGAATTCCACTAATATAAGATTTCCACTAACGTCTATTAAGAACCCGGAACTTATACTAGATTACACAAACTAACTTTAACTGCTGTACCCCAAACTAAGCAGAAGCTTAAGCTTAATATACAAAAGTACTAGAAGAACTAGTATTCTACTATAAAAAGGATACTTAAAGAACCTAAATCTAAATCTAATACCGACTCTGTACCTAATACTAAACCTAAAGCTAAATAAGAAACTAAGGATAATCTAAGCTTACTTAACACCTTAAACATCTACATAATTAGAACTACTTCGCTAGCACGACTTACTAGGAAACCAGAATATATAATCTTTACTATTACAATAGCCGATATTAAAAAGGCCTTAGCACTAAAGAAGCACACTAACCCCGCCATAAAGGTACTAGTAGAGTACTATAATTATCTAGATGTATTATTATAAAAGGAAGCCAATAAGCTACTAAAACGCCGTCTATATAATTATAAGATTGTAGTTAAAGAAGGAAAATATCCTGGATTTGGACCCTTATATAGAATATCCCAAAACGAACTCTAGGTACTATAGAAGTACTTAGACAAACATCTAGATAAAGGATTTATTAGAGCAAGTTCTTTACCCATAGCTATACTAGTAATCTTTATTAAGAAACCTAGCGGCGGTCTACGCTTCTATATAGACTACTAAGCTCTTAACGCTGTTACTATTAAGAACTAATACTTAATCCCGTTAATCTAAGAGACACTAAACTGATTAAGTAAGGCTCACTTCTATATAAAGCTTAATATTATCCACGTATTTAATCGCCTCTATATCACGAAAGGAGATAAATAGCTTACCGTATTTCGTACTTAATACAGATTATTTAAATACTTGGTAATGCTATTTGGCCTTATAAATACCCTAAGTTTATTCTAACACTTTATAAATAATACCCTACGCCCATACCTAGACGTCTTTTATACTGCTTATATTAACGATATCTTAATATATAGCAATAATCTGGCTAAATACTAAAAATATGTTAAACTAGTCCTGCAAGCCTTACGCGGAGCCGGCCTATAATTAGATATAGATAAATGCAAGTTCTATAAAATGGAAGTCCTATACCTTGGACTTATTATTTCTATAGACGGCGTATAAATGGACTCTAAGAAAGTTAAAGTAATTATAAACTGGCAAGAACCTAAGAACGTTAAGGACGTAAGGGCCTTTATAGGATTCGCTAACTTCTACCAACGGTTTATTAATAACTTCTCTGCCTTAGTCTTACCCCTTATAGCCTTAACCTAAAAGGATAAAGCTTTTATCTTTAATAAGGAATATAAGAAAGCCTTTACTTATCTAAAGGTTATATTTACTACTATACCTATACTCTAACACTTTAATCTAGACTAAATAAGTGTTATAGAAGCTGACTTATCTAATTATATTACTAGAGGTATTCTGTCTTAATATAATAAAGAAAGAGTATTGTACCCTATAGTATACTTTTTAAAACAACTAAGCCTAGCTAAATGCAATTATAAGATCTATAATAAGGAATTGCTGGCCATTATTAGATACTTTAAGCAATGGCAACTAGAACTAAAAGGAGCTGGATTCCTAATTAAAGTCCTTAGCGATTATAAGAACCTATAGTACTTTATAACTATAAAATAGCTAAGCCACTATTAAGCCCGCTGGTTAGAATATCTATCCTATTTCCAATTCTTAATTATATACCGCCTAGGCGTTTAAGGCTAGAAGTCTAATACCCTAACCTAACACTTATAAGATATACCAGCTTAAAAAGAAGCGCGCTTTTACTATAATTAGACCCTACTCCACCCTAAGCTATTTAAACCCTCTGCTAAAGATCTTACGGTATACGTCCTTAAAATAACCGGTTAACCAATTAAACAAATTATAGCTAATAAATACTTAAATAATGAGTTTATTTAAGAGATGCTTAAGCTAATCTAAGGTAGCATTAGACGCTCTAAAAAGATTTCTCTAAGTAAATGCGAAGCTTATAGAGACCGCTTATACTATAGGAACCGCCTAGTTATACCTAACTACAACAAACTTAAGCTTAAGCTCCTTAAACATATATATAACCTACTAGTAGCCGGTTACATAGGCCAAGGAAAAACCCTAAAACTACTCTAATAAGAATATTACTAGCTAAATATATATAATATAATATAAAGGTACGTCTCTAGCTGCTATACCTATTAACGAGCCAAAGCTTTATATAAGAAATATAACGGCTTTTTAAAGCCACTGCCTGTTCCAGACTAAATATAGAAGGATATCTTAATTAACTTTGTTATTAAGCTCCCTGTAAGTAAAGGATGCACAAATATTATAGTAGTTGTAGACCAACTATCTAAGATAAAATACTTGATTGCCTGCCCTAATATATTAGCGCCTACCGTTGCCCAATTATTCCTAGATTATATATAGAAACTTCACAAACTCCCTAAAATAATTATCTCTAATAGAGGCAGCTAGTTCGTCTCTATATTCTAGAAAAAACTAACTACCTAACTCTGTATTAAAGCACTATTATCTATAGTATACCACCTAGAAACGGATAGTTAAATAAAACGTGTAAATACTATAATAGAGCAATATATTTGGATATATATATCATATTTGCAGGATAACTAGATAGACTGGCTTATATTTACCGAGTTTACTGCAAATAACTCCGTCTTAGAAACCATAAAGGTCTCCCCGTTCCTAGCTAACTATAGCTAGCATTTATAAATGGGTTTTAAACCCTTTAGTAATGTTCCTTGCCTAGCTTATTACGCCTTACAAGTTATAGAAGTAAATGAATTTATAAAGAAGATGGAAGAACTATAAGAGTTTCTTACTAACGAAATAATATGGGCCCAATCTGTCTATAAAGCCGCAGCAAATAAGAACTAAACCCCAGCACCAGCCTATTAAATTAGTGACTTTGTCTGGCTAGATATAAGAAATCAAGGTAATCCTCTGGTTTCTATATCGAGTCCTTAGCGGGCTATTCTAGCCATTTAACTTTATATTAAAGCTTGTTCTTAACAGACTTATGGTATAGTATAGCTTTAACCTTATACCGCTCGCCCACTACTTTAGGGTGTTTAATTGGGCCTAGACGGAAGTTCTTTTCTAGTAGTAGTCTATGCTATAGCTCTAGTAGGTTTACATAAAATACTAGATGCACATGGGCTATAGATAGAGGTAACTAGAGACGGTAGGCTAGCTTACTAATTTATTCCTTGACTTAGAAGGGACCTAGGTATCTTGCATCGAGCTTCTTTAATAGTTAACAGGTCTTAATATTTGTTAAACATAATAGAACCTTATCGCCTACTCTAAAATGCTTATTCTGGTGTTTGTGGTTATACTAGAGTCTCTACTGCTCTTGGGCATCTTATAGGCTCTGCTTTACATACTTCTATTACTCCTCCCATTCCTAGAGGTATCCTTATACTCTCCGGTAGATATCCTTGGACTTCCCAATAGGATCCTATAATTAATTATACGGCCTTAGCCAGTAATTACTAGGTACACTATTAAACCCAAATAGTTGGACACCATAGGCAATCTGAATTGGTGTATACTTATGTAATTCGTATTACTTTAAATTATAAGTATACTCCGCGTACGGAAGTAGCTTATACTAATTGTCTTGCTAGTAGTTTAAATATATTTATAGATAAGACTCTAGTTCCTAGTTCTGGCGTTCTGTTTGCCTATCTGTTTGTAGATAGAAAGCTATACTATAGCAGTGGTCTATCTTTAAATAAAAGCATAGATCTAACTAGTACTGGCTTATAAAGACGCTGCCCCTATTAGTAATAATGGAGTATGGCTAATCTACTTTAAGAAAGCATTTCTCCTTAATTAGGCTGGTAAGCGCTTATATATTAATCGTTTTATTAACGGGAAGGTATTAGACGTACTTTAAAAACCTATTAATAAGTACCAGAACCGAATTATATATTTATCCTTACCTATCTTTTAAGGGCTGGAGATCTATAATAAAGTCTATAGCGTAATATCACTATAGCTTACTAGCGGGGGGAACTAATTTAAGTAAACCCCATGGCTTATGCCTTTGGATTTTGTATACTTAATACTTCTTGCAGTAGCTAATATACTCCTTTGCTTCCTGCTTGAGCTTTAGCTAGTAGTATTTGCGTTAAAGTAATTCTACTATTTTAGCTTAACCATAGTGGCCGCCTAGAGGATTATTATGATTTCTTATAAAGATCTTCTATTGTAGATTTGCTTCTTATAGCACCTAAACCTTACTATATCTATATAGTAGGCCTATTAGGTCTAGTTCCTAATAGTAACACCTAGTAGCTTCCTTTCCGTTATATTTCCGGTCTACTTTTGCATTAAAGATGGTATAGAAGGCATCCCTCCGTTGTACCTTACGGATAAAATCCATTAACCTTTTAGATAGTTTTTAGGTAAAAGCTGTTTCGCCTTATACTGCTCTAAGTATAAGACTAGATAGTACTATAGATCTTATAACTTCTCAGTGCGTATACGTTAAGAAGGTCGCTATAAGGTTAAAGTCCTTTAGTCTTTACAGGGCTCTAGGTTCTAATTGCTTTATAGCTTTGCTTTTAGTTTAAGGGGATAGCTTAGTAATTAAGGGTGGTATATTACTAGGTTCTAAACTTGTATTAGAGATATCTTATTTAGGTATCTTCGGACCCTTATTGGCTATGGACTGGGTACTAGCCAGAACGTTAGTAGAAGCTAATAGGGTTTATACCGCCTAAGACTTAGTGCTTAAAGCTATAGGTGCTTAAGCATTCTATACCTAGAGCTTGTTCTACAATATAGGGAGTAAGATGTCTATTATCTATTTTTGTCACAGAGTAAGTATAAGTGACGATAATATATAGCAAAGTAGATATTATTAAGCTACGTACATAAACTATGTAATAAAGTCAAGACGTTGCGTAAGGAGAGAAGGTAAGGAAACGGGAAGAAAGGGTATATATTGTTAGTTTGGTTGCTTGGTCAACACGTGCACGGAGCAGAATAGGATTTAAGTAGCGGTTCTAGCAGAACTTGGCAGGATTCGGTAGACTTGGTAGAATATAGCAGAATGCGGCAGATTGCCGTTAAATTGTCGTCTCGCGGTCAGTCTCTTCTTACTACGTCAGTGGAAACAGGTAGAAACAGGTAGGAACAGGTAGACGTGTATAAGGTATCACGGAGGTGTCCCATAATAGTACCCCCCCTTTAAACTCGAGCTTCTATGAGATGGGGCTGTGGTAGTTCTAAATAGAGTTTGTAAAAGTTTTCTGCGGCTTATATAAGTCCTATAGAGTCAACGGGTTCCTATGAGGGCTCAGTAAAGCCTCTCCATTTTATAAGGTATATATATTTGCGTTTCCATTTATTGTACTTAATATCGTTAACTCTTTTAATAAGGTACTTATCCTTACCATCTACTTCGACTAGTGGGGGAGGGTCTTGGATCTGTCCAGGTAGGGCGTCTAATATAAAGGCGGCAGGGCGGAGGACTAACGTATAGAATACAGGGTGGATTTTAACCGTATTAGGGAGCTTCAGTTGGTAGGTATAAAGAGAGACAACTTTTTCAACCTTATAAGGGCCGGCGTTCTTCCAATTAAGTTTCTTAGTAGGTTATTTTGTGTTTAGATTTCTTGCGTCTAGCTAGACAAAGTCACCAATTTAGTAAGCTGGTGCTAGGGTTCGGTTCTTATTTGCTACGGCTTTATAGACAGACTGGGCCTATATTATTTTATTAGTAAGGAACTCTTGTAGTTCTTCTATCTTTTTTACGAATTTGTTTGCTTCTGTAACTTATAAGGCCTAATAAGCTGGGCGAGGAATATTACTAAAGGGTTTAAAACCCATTTGCGGGTGCTAGCCATAATTAGTATGATCTTTGATTAATGTCTAATACGGATCCTATCTAGGCCCACGCAGACACTTGCCGTCGCAGGGGGGAAAACTTGTAAATTGACAGGAAGAAAACCCTGCTGTGTAGGGGACGGAAAAACCCTATAAGCCACCTTAGTAGGATGAAAAACCCCTGATTTGCCATGTTCGTCCATAGCAGCGGCCCTGCGGGCCTACAGCTACGTCCTGTCCTCCTTGAATGTTTGAACTCCATGGGAACCACTGCTTCCTTCTCTAGCTTATCTAAAGCTAGGGTTCACTACGTCCTAGCTAGGCCTCGCTATATATACTGTATGCTTTGTGTTCCATATCTTAACCATCCCCTGTGTGCTATCTCCTATAGACTATTACCATATACGCCATGCCTCCCCCCCCCTAGAGCCATCGAAGGCGTAAGGGGGATTCATCCGTCTTAACTACCATAATACTAACAGCGGGATATATTGTGTTGTGTTTTAGGTATCTTTTGTGCCTAGGCCCCAGCTAGGCCCTTTCCAAGGGTCACCACTCCTTGAAAGGAGACAAGGAGAACCGTGGGAGCTAGCCATAATTAGCTAGGAACGGGGAGACCTTTATAGTTTCTAAAACGGAGTTATTTGCAGTAAACTCGGTAAATATAAGCTAGTCTATCCAGTTATCCTATAAATACGACGTGTATATCCGAATATACTGTTCTATTATAGCATTTGCATATTCCGTTTAACCATCCATTTCTGGGTAATATGCCGTAGATAACAGTGCTTTAATATGGAGTTAGGTAGTTAGTTTTTTCTAAAACACTAAGATAAACTAGCGGCCTCTATTAGAGACAATTGTTTTGGGGAGTTTATAAAGTTTCTATATATAATCTAGGAACAGTTGGGCAACGGCAGGTATTAATATATTAGGGCAGGCGATTAAGTGTCTTATCTTAGATAGTTGGTCTATAACTACTATAATATTTGTACAGCCTTTACTTACGGGGAGGTTAACAACGAAGTTAATTAAAATATCCTTCTATCTTCGGTCTGGAACAGGTAGTAGTTTTAGGAAGCCGTTATATGTCTTATATAAAGCTTTAGCTCGTCGGTAGGTATGGTAACTAGAGACGTACTTCCATATTATATTATATATGTTTAGCTAGTAGTACTCTCATTAGAGTAGTTCTAGGGTTTTTCCTTAGCCTAGGTGGCCGGCTACTAGTAGATTATATATATGTTTAAAAAGCTTAAGCTTAAGTTTATTATAATTAGAGACAATTAGGCGGTTTTAGTAGTATAAGCGGTTTCCACGGGCTTTATATTTACTTAGAGAAATCTTTTTAGAGCGTCTAACGCTATCTTAAATTAGCTTAAGCTTCTCTTAGATAAACTTATTATTTAGATATTTATCAACTATAATCTATTTAATAGTTTGATTGGTTATTTTAAGGATATATACCATAAGATCTTTAGTAGGAGGTTTAAATAGCTTAGGGCGGAGTAGGGTCTAATTATAGTAGGAGCACACTTTTTCTTAAGCTAGTATGTCCTATAAACGTTAGGTTAGGGTATTAGGCTTCTAGCCTTAAACGCCTAGGTAGTACGTAATTGAAAATTAGAATTAGGACAGATATTCTAACTAGCAGGCTTAACGGTGGCTTAGCTATTTTATAGTTATAAAGTACTATAGGTTTTTATAGTTACTAAAAACTTTAATTAGGAATCTAGCTCCTTCTAGTTCTAGTTACCATTGCTTAAAGCATCTAATAATAGCTAGTAATTCCTTATTGTAGATCTTATAATTGCATTCAGCTGAGCTTAGTCGTTTTAAAAAGTATACTATAGGGTGCAATACTCCTTCCTTATTATATTAAGACAGAATGCCTCCAGTAATATAATTAGATAAGTTAGCTTCTATAACACTTATTTAGTCTAGGTTAAAGTGTTAGAGTATAGGTATAGTAGTAAATATAACCTTTAAATAAGCAAAGGCCTTTTTATATTCCTTATTAAAGATAAAGGCTTTGTCCTTTTAGGTTAAGGCTATAAGGGGTAAAACTAAGGTGGAGAAGTTATCAATAAACTATTAATAGAAGTTAGCAAAGCCTATAAAGGCCCTTATATCCTTAACGTTCTTAGGTTCTTGCTAGTTTATAATTACTTTAACTTTCTTAGGGTCCATTTGTATGCTATTTATAGAAATAATAAGTCCAAGGTATAGGACTTCCGTTTTATAGAACTCGCATTTGTCTATATCTAATTATAGGCTAGCTCCGCGCAAGGCTTATAGGACCAGTTTAATATATTTTTAGTATTTAACTAGATTATTGCTGTATATTAAAATGTTGTTAATATAAACAGTATAAAAGACGTCCAGGTATGGGCGTAGGGTATTATTTATAAAGTGTTAGAATAAACTTAGGGCGTTTGCGAGGCTAAATGGCATTACTAAGTATTTAAATAATCCGTATTAAGTACGGAATACAGTAAGCCATTTGTCTCCTTTCGCGATATAGAGGTGGTTAAATGCGTGGATAATATTAAGCTTTATATAGAAGCGAGCCTTACTTAATTAGTTTAGTGTCTTTTGGATTAACGGGATTGGGTATTGGTTTTTAATAGTAACAGTATTAAGAGCTTAATAGTTTATATAGAAGTGTAGACCGCTGCTAGGTTTCTTAATAAAGATTACTAGTATAGCTATAGGTAAAGAACTTGCTTTAATAAATCCTTTATCTAGATGTTTGTCTAAGTACTTCTATAGTACTTAGAGTTTGTTTTAGGATATTCTATATAAGGGTTTAAATCTGGAATGTTTTCCTTCTTTAACTATAATCTTGTAATTATATGGACGGTGTTCTGGTAGCTTGTTGGCTTTCTTTTATAAAAATATATCTAAATAATTATAGTATTCTACTGGTACTTTCGTGGCTGGGTTAGTGTGCTTCTTTAGTGCTAAGGCCTTCTTAATATCGGCTATTATAATGGCGAAGATTGTGTGTTTAGGTTTCCTGGCGAGTTATGCTAACGGGGTAGCTCCAATTATGTAAATATCTAAGGTGTTAAGTTATCTCATAAATTAGACCCCCGGGAAGAAATTGCGCCACGGCGTGGCGCTAGCCCTTTAGCGCTACGCTTGTGAACTCCTGTAAACTCCTGAGCCAATTAGATTACCTTACCCTAGTCCTGTGGAGTCCTGCAAACTCCTGGACCAATCAGATCGTACTGAGAGGAATTTCTCCCTAAGGGTCTGAGAGCTTATAGGAGCCCTTTGTATGTAAACTTAGAATTACTTATTAAGCGACAACTCTTCTATTATAACGCTGTATCTTGTACCCCAAATTAACTCCAAAACGGTTATAACTAGATTGAATTAAAAGCCATTTACCTCCTCTATCTAATTGAGAAACAATGGACGTTACTAGCGGGGTATATGTGCCCCTATCTGATAATTCGCAAAGCCCTTTATCCAGCCCTCCTCCTAGCCCTCTTCTACCTCCTGATGGACACTATAACGGACACCCTAATGGGTATTTTGACGAACCCAACAGCGATATAGATGACCTTAACGATGAACTTAATAGCAACGCTATTAAGGCCCTTTAGCCTTTCTCTAATGAACCTTTCTCTTCTACCCGCGATCGACATAATATAAGCTCTAGGGAATGGCAGTCTACGCAGTTTAAGCTATAATAGGTGGCTAATACACTACGCCGTGTTTAATGGAGTTTTAAAACTTTTATGCTTGCTTGGGCTGGGGTAGAAGCAAGTAAAGAGGTTACAATTAAGCACCGCCGATATAGCCATCTATATTAGCGATGGCGTGCACTGAGGCGTGTTATGGATAATCTACGCATAATGGACACCTGCTCGCGTCCTTCTCTAGTGGATTCTTTTACTATAGAGCTTGATAATCTTATCCATTAGCCCTATTTTGCTTAATTTGATTATACCATAGACCTAGAGACGCTAGACTTTGAGCTAGTCTTTAGGACCATCCAGGAGGTTGCCCCTATATGGCATACTGTTCTTATAAGACTTATAAGCAATTAGCGCGCCTACTAAGCCAGCTATGACGCTACGCCTAAGTCTAATACATTATCTAGGCGATTATTTGCTATTACTAGCATAGTATGTCATTCTTGAGCTAAGAAGCGATCCAGCTTTCTCGCTTTAATACTAGATGTCTATTTAATAGGCTCTGGTGTAAAGCGGCGAGTAATTAAGACTCTATTAGGGCTTGGAATATGTTATGGTTATTATCAGGCTAATTGGTTGATGGGCAAGATTACTATAGAGGCAGAGGTATAGTATCTAGCTTCTATAAACTCCTAGGCCAATCAGCTAACTTCCTTAGAGACAGCTCCAGCTTTAAGCGTCCAATAAGCAGGTAGTAATTGTCTATAATAACGTCAATTTTAAGGACAAAAAACGTGACGAGGTCATGGGCCATACAGCTACTATATGGGTAATAATAACGGCGGCTATTATTCTTTGCCCTAAGCTACCACCTTCAGGTCTGTATTAATCTATGCACAATCTAACACTACTACTTAGGCTTAAAGATATACTAGATGCCCCTAGTATATCTAGTAAAGACGGTAGGGTTAGGGTGAATATCACACGAAGCCTTATATTAGATGCACTTAAGAGAATTTATATAGCTGGTGTTAATACTGTATTTAGAGATAGTAATCGCTATCCTAAAATACCAAGTATGCATTGTCTTACTGTAAATAAGACTAAGTTCTGGCAATTTGGAGCCATATTTAAGGATAAGGGTACTATTGAAGGTATATATGGCGTCCATAAAAGCATATTTCTAGACTAGCTTGGTCTATAGGCACTAGAAGACCCTACTAAAGCTAAAGCTGTCTATAATGACTTCTGTAATCGACTTTGGCTTATCTATAGAGACCAACTTACCACATACCATATTAGGGCTGTTAAAAATGAACAAATCTAGGCACGCCGACCGTATAATAAACGGGATTGGCTTTTTAGTGTACCTGCATAGTTCCATATATAAATAAACCTACTAAATACTATTATCCGTACGTATTGGGCACCCACTCTTTTTAGAGAGGAGGCTTATTATTGCCTACGAGCTAATACTACTATGTGGGGTCGCGGTTAATGTAGTTGGGAGAATGCCAAATACTACTTAACGGAACCAATTGTTGCGTAAGGCTTCACGGCGCGCGTAGTTGCATTATTCTATATAGTAATATAATGTAGGGGCTACCTTATTGCCTCTAGTAGAGACTTCTTTAAGCGGATGGACTATATTACTGACGCAATTAGTTCTCTTACACCGGATCAGTTTTTAGAACTTGTTAAAGACGTCCGTCTAGCCGCCTTTATATTAGATGTGTGGAATGGTAATAACCCTAATAAACAGCCGCATAATGATATCGAATTCCGCATAATGTGTTATATGCTTTAGGAGATTGAACTATTTCTAACTATTCGGCATGCTGTTAAAAATGCTAATATTAGCATGCTAAGGCGCCTTATTGACCCTCTTATTATTTACTTTTTTAGCACGGCCTAGTATAACTATAGCCGCGAAATGTTGTTCTATTAATAGAATCTCTCCCCAGTAAACACTCCTGAATTATAGCATGCAATACTATCCTCTGGGCTTGTAAACTGGCCTAGTAGGGCTATTATACACAAAGCAATTAACCTTAGGCTTGAGCATCTTAACAGTAGCTGTAAGATTGAAATGAAGTGTTATAAGAACTTAACCTATAATGTGGATATTATATTTAACCGAGTATGTCTATCCAATACTTAGGTTAGGGCATTACGTAAAAAAGTAGAGGTTATATTTGGCGAGTACATGCCCAGGACTTATACTACTGCTACTATACTACTAGATATGTTTTTACTCGCTTATACTCTCTTTACTTTAGATCTAGCCAAACCGCGAAGTGCTGAGTAATTGGCTAGTATAAAGTTTTTTAATTCTTGTAATATCTTACAAGTAGGCATAGAGGTGCTAGTGGATAAGGTTAATTAATTTAACTAGTAGCACGTCTGACAATTAGATACCATTAGGAGGTTATATCCTTCTGGTGCCCTAAATAATCCTAATAGATTTACTAATATAGAAGACTATACAGACTAAATTAGGGAGGGGTTAGATGGGGTTATTAATCCAACAATTAACCTTATAATAATTGACATAATTAACCTTATAGGAATTACAGTAGCTGACTAATCTCTAAACTCCTATAAACTTCTACAAACTCCTATAAACTCCTAGACTAATTAAATGCCTATGTTTATTAATGCTCTAAACTAGTATACCGGCAATAACTCCCTTAGGCTAAATTTACCTAATCCTTAAACTCCTACGAACTCCTACGAACTCCTAGGCCAATCAGATGCCTATATTTCTGTTTAACTAGGCTAACTAATCCACACGAACTTATACATTAAACTTTTGTATAAACTTTTATACAAACTTTTATATATAAGGCAATAATAGAACCTAGCAACTATATTTAACTACTATCTACCTATACTACCTACTGGGCAACTCTAGGGCTTCTATAACGCCTTACAGTTAGGCCTGTACTAGATAGTGCTGTTGTCTAGGATTACCCCTTGGATTAATACAGCCAGATTAAAGCTTGCCTATAAAGGATATCTTGTGGTTAGGCCCGCACCGGACAGTATTGTTATCTAGGTTTTACCCCTTAGATTAATATAGTTGGATTAAAGCTTACCCATAAAGAACATGCTATAAAAGCTGCCACTTTAGCGCACTGGAGTGCCAGAAAGTAATGCTAACCCCCCCCTCCTCCCTCTACCTTTGCCCCCCCCTTATGTTATAATGCCACTGCCGCTAGGACCTGGTAGTGGACCACTAGATGGCTTATACGCCGCCAAAGACCTTAGCCTAGGAGGTGGGGGCAAGGGATCCTTAGGGTCCTTATGCTTATGCTTTAAGAGGCTGCACCCGCCGGAATAGGCCGCCACTTGGTAGCGAGCGTAGGTGTCCCTAGGCCTTTTTACCTGCTATACACCCTTTTTAGAGTATACCTAATACTCCTCGCCTGAGGCTTAGTAGGCAGTGCATTGGTTACCACCTACTAACTCTACCCCTAACTCTGTCTCTATTATCCGGCTAATATAGCCCCAGTCTTTCTGTTTATTTGGCCCTATAGCCGCCAACCCTACTGCTAACTGCAACCACCATTTGTCCTGGGCAGTGGGGGTATATAGGGTAGCTGTCTTGCCGTAGGGAGCCTAAGCCCACGGCAGGCGGATAGGGTTGGCGTGCTGGGTAAGGGCAAACCTAGCGGCAGTAAGGGCGGGGAGGGTGAGGGCGGGGAGGGCTGGAGTGGGAGCTAGAGCGGGAGCCAGAGCCAGAGCCGGAGCTAGGGTTAGGGCTAGGGCCGGTAATAGTAATGGTGGTGGTCTATAAACATATATAAGCTAAGTATATACTATACAGTTATTAATACTTACGGCTCCTCTCTTAACTCCCTACCGCCAAACCATTTATCCTCGTCGTTGTTGTCGTTATTGTTATTGTTATTGGCGGCGGCGGAAGGCGGCGGCGGCAGCAGTGCTGGCAGCGGTGGTGGTGGTGGTAATGCTATTGCTGCTACTGCTGCTGTTGCTGTTGCTGCTACTACTGCTGCTGCTAGGAGGAGAGGGCGGCGGCAAGGGCAAGGGCGCCTATTAAAACCAATTAGTTATATATTATAGCTAATAGTTAGAGTTCCAATACTGACTATATCTTAACACAAATTCTACCAGACTGAAGCTGGTGATAATAAAGGAGGGCTATAGCCCGCAGTGTTCTCTCCTTATTAAGGAGGACGTTAGGGGGGTGCGCACGCACCTAGAGAGTAGGAGGAGACATTTTATAAGCTTTTTATTTAAAAAAAAAAAAGCTTTAATAGGAGATAGTTGATAGATGTAAGTACAAAGAAGAATTTTAAGGTTAAAGATTTAAATGAAATTAGAATTTTAATTTACATTTACTTTAATATTCTTAATTTTCTAAACTACTTTAAACTCCTGGGCTAATTAGAACTGTGTATAAACTCCTATAAACTCCTACAAACTCCTGCAAACTCCTAGGCTATTAGATGTCTATATATCTATACAAAAATTCTCTTTTCCCTTTGGGGTTGTATACCTTATACGCCTTCTCTTTAAGATAGGTGTAAAGGTTAGTATTTTACCTGCATTTAGATCTCTTTCTGCTAACGGCAAGTAACATATTAGTAGGGTTATAGGCTCTGTATTATTACACCTTTGCCGTTATCTTTTTTAACTAGGAGTAGCCAATTTCTAAGTATTTAATATATTAATAACTGGCTACTAGATATCTAACTAGCTGCTATTAGGGCTATGCCTAATAATATCTGCTCCTAAGATGCGAGCTTCTTTAAGATATCTTATAGTATGCTAAATATCTTTTAATACACCGTTAGGTACAGGTGAGATTGGTAATAGTAATAGTAATACTAGCGTAGCAATAATAGTATTAACCCATTCTCCTAGTTATGAGGTTAACAGCGGCATACTATCTCTTACTCTACCCAACGACGTACTCTTATTTGCTCCAGCTGTCTTAATTACGCGCATTTATACAGCCCTCAATGCCTCTCTTTTTACGACCTAGGTGGCAAGAGTATTATCTCTTTTCTAAATAGTTGTAGTATAATCAGATACACTTATATTAGATGCCTAATTCTGCTAGTCTTATAGCTTCTATAGCTGCTGCTGCTTTCTTATATCTCTTATATCCTTTATTTCCGTTTATAAGTTGTTAACCTCCTTAATAAAGTACTAAAGTCGCTCTACTAATAGTTGCCCATCTTTCTCTCTATAAGGCCATGTCTAAAATAAAGGAGCCTTAGTATAGAGACGATTAAAGGTTAGCATATCCTAAAAGCCCGGCCCTAGTTTATATATATACGCAAGCTGCTAGCGGTATATAGTATTCATATACAAAGATAGCGGCATAGGGAAACGTCTATCCATGCTACTATATAATGCTTCCGCCTGTATAGTTGCCCATTTATTAATAAGAGTTAGGGCAAAGCAAGGTTGAGTACCACTTCTTAGCTAAGTAATTAGTTATGGGATATCCGGAGCCTAAGTAAGAGTTAGAAGTAATACTGGGTTATAATAACTATAACATTAATCTAGCGGTACGCGGGTAACCTTAACTTATAGTAGTAGCTTGTTCTCGCCAAGGTAAGTTAGAATGGCCTTCTAATAGCATATACCGTTAATCATTTTTATCCATACAGCTGGTAGCTTAGTGTATCGAGACATCTCTATCTTAGTCCAGAATTTAGTTATTATATCTTTATTAATAGGAGCAGGAGCCTGGCTAGAAGCTAATATCTAAGAAGCTATACTTTCTGTGTCGCTTACGTCACTAGGCGTATAGCCGTTGGCTAGTTGGCTACGTGCTATTGCTTAATCAACTAGTAGTTGATTCTAATATAACCTATAAGTGGTCTTCTAAGGTACGTCTAGTTATAATTATGGCTGTTCAACCTCTGGTTTATTAACGCCTTCCATATCAAAGGCCCAATATGGTAGAAATATGTAACCTTTACTAGTTTAAAGGTAGCCCCGTCCACCACAACCAAGATGCTGCCATAGATCTGCAAGACTCTCTATAATTAGAAATTTCCAAATCACTACCCATTTAACATCTGCAACATCAACACCTATGCTAAGAGAGGTTGTCGCCACCATAATTCTTATAGCTGAGGAGGATTTCTTAAATTCTTTATATTAAGCAGTACGATTATATTCTTAAATATATACAGTGTATACCTAGACCACATTGGTTACGCAACGGGCTTTACCATCAGTATTGGTAGTATACTGTTTATTAGGTGTAAAGGTCGAAGTCTTTATAAGGAGTACTTTTTAGAGGTATACTGCTGCCTCTTAAACAGACCCACGACTGTCTATAAAGATAATTGTCTTTGGTATTTACTCCGAGACGGCAGTATCTGGAGTTACATATATGTCTAACAAGAAGTATAGTGCCTCCCACAGATCTACCTTAACTTTACGAAGTGGCAGTACGTAGATTAAGATATCAGGGTGATCTACAAAAGTCCTAATAACCTCAGTTTGGTATATACGATTACCTAGGGAGCGAAAACCGGCATTATTAAGAACTAGTTGCTCTGCCTCTTTATTAAGTATAGCAGAATAACCAAACCAAACTACATCCTAATAAAGTATTGTCTGTAGCTCGCCTAACATCGTAAACGCCAGTCGGAACGTTTCCCATTGCTTTACCAGATGATACTTATTAATTACAATAAGACTAATCCTAGCCTACAGTTCTGTGCTCTTTAATGCATCCCGGAAAGACTTTAATAAGGCCTACTTAGGACCAAGGAGTATATGTGTATACACACCATCCTTTATTTTTATAATTAGCGCCTTATCTATGCTTCTACTCTTGGCAGTAATAAGACATAGATTGGAACCATTAAGCTTCCGGATATTATCCAACTGTTTATTACTAAGCTTGCTTAGTGGGATTAACTAAATAGTAATCTTGCCTATTAAGATTGAAAAAGTATAAAAAATAAGACTCTTTCCAAAACCCGTGCATGCAATAAGAAGTATATTACTAAAACTAAATATTAAACGTCTTAAGGTGCGCACCTGTTCAAAATAAGGAGTTTAAGGGCGGCCTCCTGGGTTTATATGCTGGAGTATTTATTAAAGATATGCTTTTAAAACGGCCATCTATAATAGAACATTTTCCTCACACTAAGCTTCCTTAATAATGGATGGTAATTCTTCTAGGTCTATTAAACCAATTGCTACAATATGACTTGGTTGCAGTGTTGGGCGCAAACAAACCTCTAGCCGGCCCGCCCCGGTCTTCCACTAACCCTTATACCATTTCTTCCTACAATCGCGATTTGGTTTAGGCATCTAATTAGCTTAGGAGTTTACAGGAGTTCGTAGGAGTTTGCGGGAGTTCGCAGGAGTTAAAAAGAATATAAATTAGCTGTGCTCTAATTGGTAACAGGTGGTGTGTATAGAGAAGCAACGCCAGACGCGCCCTAGGGTCCTGTACACGAGCGATCTAATTGGCCTAGGAGTTTGCAGAAGTTCGCAGGAGTTTGTAGGAGGTTATAGGACTTAGCTAGTAACAAAAGTAGATATAATATGGCTGTGGTGTGGGTAGTGGTGGGTAAAACGGTCTATAGGTAGTATAAAGATTCTGTTTAAAAATGCGCTTAAGGTTTTGCACGCTGTATCTCGTACCTCTAACCGCATTACAATTAGCTTTTACGTATATAGAATTAGAGCTTATTACCTAAAGATCTAAATACATTAAACAAAGTGTTGATAACCGTTGATGGGGTTTCTATAGAGCCAGTTAAAGTTAAAATGCGTAATTTAAAATTCTGAGTTACCACTAAAGCGAGGCCTATAAGCTCTTAGACGCTCCGCAGAAGATTTTATTGGGTGACAGGGGTGCGCAGGGGGCTGACACTAGTGCACTATTCTAATTGGTCCAGGAGTTGGCAGGAGTTGGCAGGAGTTAGGGCGCTATTATGATTGGCTTAGGAGTTTATAGGAGTTTTAGAGGGTCCATGCGTTATCCCATGTCACGGAACAAATCTTCTGCGGAGCGTCTGATTTATGAGATAAGTGTTAAGCGGGCTTAGATTATCCTTAGTTTCTTACATAGTTTTAGGTTTAGTGTTAGGTACGGAGTTAGTATTAGATTTAGGTTTGGGTTCTTTAAGTATCCTTTTTATAGTGGAATACTAGTTCTTCTAGTACCTTTATATATTAAGCTTAAGCTTCTGCTTGGTTTGGAGTACAGCGGTTAAAGTCGGTTTATGTGGTTTAGTATAATTTCCGGGTTCTTAGTAGACGTCGGTGGAATTCTTATATTAGTGGAATTTAGTAGAATTCTCGGGTTAGTGGAATCGGGTGGACTTTTTGGGTATAGGGTAGACATCAGTGGAAATTTTAGACTGGTAGATTCTAGTGAATTTTTTAGATTTTGGTTTAGGGTCTAAGTAGTAAGTTATAAGGCACTTCTACTTGCAACGGGAGGCGGTAAATAAAAGCTTAAGGTTGTCCTAATTAATAGTTACCTTATATAGCTTTATCTAGGGTTGTCTAAGGATTACTAGGTAACCTAGGGTAGTCACAAAGAGCTTAATTAATTCTTTATGGTTTAGGTATTGGAGTCTTAGGGCCGCTACATAAGTAATACGGCCTAAGATAGTGCGTTTGCCATTAAATCCAAATATGTTAATATATTGGTTAAGGGGTGTTAGGGTAAACCTATTGTCTTATATAAAGATCTTATTAATAAATCTTATGCCGCTAGCTCCTATATTAATTAGGACTTAAGTATTAGCCTATTAACTTTTCTGCTAAAGATGGCAGTTAATGGTTATACTATAATCCTAAGAGTTAGGGTTTACAACATCTAATGCGTTTAACGAGATCCTGTAATATAGCTATTCTAGAGAGCGACTTAACTCCAAAACGTGCCTTTTAGTGGCGAGTAGGAAGGGGTTCCTATAGAACGTTAGTTATAACTTCATCCTTATAAGTAGTACTTACTAGATACGGGGTTGGAACTAGGTAAAGATTAGGGATGGTAACTAGAGGATTAATATAGTAAACGGCTGCTAGTACTAACCGTTTATAAATTATTTTGGAAAGGGACGGAGCAGTAACTAAAGATATAAGTGTTACTTCCGCACTTAAAACAAAGGCTGTGTTTAATGCGTCGCTCTTATTTAGCGGATTCTTTTGGGGCATAGAAAAGGGTTCTAGTATTAATATCCATAGCGTCTAAGTCCTTACGGGTCTTAGGCGGCTGGGGGGTAGAGTATTAAGGTATATGTTTTAGGGCGAGGCGTAGTAAGTTGTTATATAGGCTATTAATAACGTTGGCGTAGGCGGTAATAGTACCTAGTAGTTTAACTCCTATAAGAGATGCTTTTAATTTGGGGTTTAGAGACTCTACTAGGCGATTAATTAAAGCAGGTTCGTTCTATTTAGTCTCTTTAGCGTAGCGGTGGGATTTAGTAAAGTATAATAGGAAGTTCTTAGAGCCCTGTATTATCTTATTTAGTTTCCTTTATAACGTGGCAACTTGGTTAGGGTCGCTATAAGATGCTTCTAATATAGTGACTAGTTCCTCTACCGTATTTAGTTAGAATAGGTATATAGTATCCACAGCATCTCCTTTTAGGCGGCTTATAGCGTAATAAAGCTAACTGTTAGGGGTAGGGTAGCGGTTAATATTGCCGCTTAACTTATTCTAAAGTTGGTTAAAGAAAGAGCGTAGCTTACTTCTCTTACTAGAATAGGCGGGAGGATTAGGGAGACGTTTAGATAACTTTTTTTTAGGGGTATTAACTAGCGAATTTAGGGTTAAAGAGTTAGTTTTAGATACGTTCTTCTTATCTAGTATTTATAGGTTAATAGTAGTAGGGACAGGTAGGGGCAACAGTATAGTAGGCGGTAGGTTGTAATAAATCTCTTCAACTTCCTTTCTTAGGGATTAGATTATCTCGTAATATTAAGTTTCTTATTAGGTAAAAGCGTCTGTAAAAGCCTCTTAGAGACTTCTTATTTATTTAGTAAATAGGGTGTGTAGGTTGTTTATAAACAAAGGGGTTTCCGGGTTGTTCTATATATTAGTTAGGGCAGGATGGAGTATATAGTTTAACGTAATATAGTGTCACAGAGTAAGTACAAGCGACGATAATATATAGTAAAGTAGATATTATTAAGCTATATACATAAATTGTGTAATAAAGTCAAGACGTTGCGTGAGGAGAGAAGGTAAGGAAACGGGAAGAAAGGGTATATATCGTTAGTTTGGTTGCTTGGTCGACACGTACACGGAGCAGAATAGGATTTGAGTAGCGGTCCTGGCAGAACTTGGCAGGATTCGGTAGACTTGGCAGAATATAGCAGAATGCGGCAGATTGCCGTCAGATTGTCGTCTCGCGGTCGGTCTCTTCTTGCTGCGTCAGTAGAAACAGGTGGAAACAGGTAGGAACAGGTGGACGTGCATAAGGTGTCACGGAGGTGTCCCGTGACAATTTTCCTTCTCCCGTTTTAAAGCCTTTGGCATAGTCTAGCTATTATAACAGTCTATTAGCAGGGTTATTTTCCTCTAGTTTATATTTAATCTTAAAGTTAAATCGCGTAAGCTCTTCTGCCTATCTGGCTTATTAAGATATAAGCTCCTTTATAGTTATAAAGTAGCATAGATTATAATAATCTAAGAGTACACAAGTGGTATAGCTTGCGTGCTTAAGGTAGTATTGCCACTATTTAAAGTAGTTAACTATAGCTAGCAGTTCCTTATTATAGATATAATACCTAACTTTAGGTCCCTAGAATTTTCTGCTATAGAATGCTACCGGTCTCTAGTGGAGCTAGGTAGCATCCAGATGCCTATTAGGTTGCAGTAGGATACTAGTAAAGGCAAAATTTAATATATTAGTAACTATTATTAGTGGCTAATCTAGGTTAAAATGCTATAATAGTGGAGCTTTTATAAACTTTGTATATAGTTCCTAAAAGGCTTCCTATACCTTTCCGGGCCATATCTATAGTTTGTACTATTTAGTTAGTCCCTTTTTAGTTTTCTTTCTTTCTACCTTTAAGCTTTTTATCTCCTAGGCTGGGTCTTAGAAAGCTTTAGTAACGTAGTTAAATAGGTATTAGGTAACGTCTAAGTAGTTATAAATAAAGCGCCTATAGAAATTGGCAAAGCCTAGGAACACTTAAATATCCTAGTAGCTCTTTGGCTCTAGCCACTCTTAGATTGTCTGCACCTATATTAGGTCCATAACTATACCTATAGGCGTTATAATGTACCCTAGAAACTTGACCTGCTTAGTATTAAAGATATACTTTAACGCCTTGGCGTAGAGGCCCTAATTATCTAAACGTTCCAGCACTTCGCGGATATATTGCTTGTGCTAATCTTTATCTTTTAAGTAGATTAGAATATTATCTAAATAGATAACATATATATGGTCAACTAGTCCCCCTAAGGCTCTATAAATATACAATTAGAATGTCGTAGGCGTATTGGCTAGCCTAATGGGCATTACTAGATACTTAAAGTGGCCGTATTAGGTCTTAAAAGCGGTCTTCTATTTATCCCCTTCTTTAATACAGAGCCTATAATAGGCGTCTTATAGATCCAGCTTTGTAAAGATCTTCACCCTAGATAGTTAATTTAGCATTTTACTAACTAGTAGTAGTGGGTAATGGTTCTTAATTATAATCTTATTAAGACCGTGATAGTCTATATATAGCCTTATAGTTCTATCTGGTTTTGGGATAAAGAGGATCGGCGCGCCTACCAGCGACTTACTAGGCCGTATTTATTCCTTTTCCAGTAAGTTGTTAAGGTACTCTTATAGGATCTTAAGCTCTTTATAAGAGAGGTTATAAATAGAAAGGTTTGGCGGTTGTTTGCCTTCTTCTAGATTAATTATATAATTATATTCCAAGTTCCGCTAAAGGACTTTGCTTACCTGCCCAAAAATACCCTTAGTAAGTCCCTTAGGCCTACTAGGATATTTAACAAATTAGGGTCGCGTTCGTCCTTTGCGTTATTATTAGGTAGGTCTCAGAGGTCCCTTAAGACACTTGCGGGCAGTGTCGCGTGCTATAGTGGCTATTTATATATGGTTGCCACTATATATTAAACAGTTTTATGTAGTAGTCAGTGGAGGGTAGAGAACTCTTTAATACAGCGTTTAAGGTATTATAGTATACTCTCTGTGTATTGCTTAAGCCAGAGTAACCTATAGCGGTGGAAGTATCTTATAAGATCTTCAAGATCGCCGCCTCCCTATAGTGTCTCCGCGACCTATTTGGCAGTTCCCTATAGGGTATCTATTATAGAAGGGCTATCGCCTATATTAGGCTTTATACCTATCTTGCTATAGAATAGGAGTTAGATCTAATACTCCTTTGGGTGTAAAGCGTATACTGTTTCTCCTAAAGCTATATCCTCTAGGATATCTTTTAAGCTTGTTAGTAAAATACGCCCTTCTAATTCTTTATTGTTCCACCATTTAAAGGCTCCTGTCTTAAAGCGTATTTTAGAATCTACTTCTATAAGCCAAGGATATCCAAAAATAAGGTTATAGCCTATAAAGTCAGCTGCCCAGAAGGGTTACGGGCTAACCACCTTAGTGCGGTTATATATGTCGGCCACTAATACCGTAAGCTTATAGGCACTATATAGTTTAATCCAATGCTTATCTAGGAACCCTATAGTAGGTTTCCGCCACCTTAGCAATAGGATAAGCTTATGCTCTTTTACTAAATCATATTGTATAAGATTGATTTCGGCGCCGCTGTTATATAGTGCTTAAAACTAACATACCTCGCCTATAGGGAGTACTATTTCTAGCTTAATAGTAATATAGAGAGTCTCTCCTTCTATATTTTACCCTAGTTGCAGCCGGGAGAGGTCCGTAACTAGGGCTTTTCTTTTTTTAGATTATTAGTACAGTTGTCGCCCTACTTGTTTTTCTAATTAGGTTTTCCTCCGGAGAAGTTTTCTCTTAACTTTTTAAAGTGTTTCCGTGAGGATGCTGGATAGGTATTAGGTTGGCCCTAGGAGTCTTTTCTATTACTTAAGGTCCCTAACTTTAACTATTCCGGAATTCTCTTTAAGAACAGCTTCTTTAAAGCTTAGGTCTACCCTATATTGCTACCAGAGTGCCCGCGCTTTTAGTTACTCCCTAACTTCTTGCCGGAAGAGGTCTAGTTCCTTACCGCATCCTCAGCGTTTAGAACCGCTTGTTTGAAATCCGTATATATAGTGATCCGCGATAGGGCTCCTACGCGCTTAATTTTGTTATAAATTGCTAGCTTAATTCTAGCCTAGATAAATTTAATCTTCTCCTTCTTATAGATGCTACTGTCCTTATTTTTAAAGGGCTCTAGATCTATTAATTAAGCATAAGTTTCCACAAAGTTTATAAACCAGTGGAAATTGTAGCGGTTAAGCTGTGTCCCATTCCAGAATAGCTCTATATTATTGTATTATATAATATGCGGATCTTAAGTCCATTTCTTTAGGAAGGTTTATAGCTGCGGCTATATAGTAATTTGCTCTTTATTAAGCTAATTAAGTGCAATCTAGTTTAGGGATTAGTCTTTAATCTTACTAATAATCTATTAAGTACGCTCTTTGGTATCATTTTGTATTATTAGCATTTTAAAGAAGTTATCTATTTTACGAACCCAATTATCCAATTATTAGGCGTTGGGTCTATGGCGGAGTTCTAGACTACCAGAGGCCTTAGCTAGTCGGTCTATATCCTTTTTCCATTTACTATGTAAATACCTCTTTAAGTCTTCTATACCTTTTTAGGTAGGTACTAGGTAGCCCCCAGGAGGCCCTTGGCCTTAGCTAGGTTATAAAAGATTTTATCTAGCCTAGATTAAGCTCTACTAGATCTAGACCTACCCCTAGAGGTTTCTAATATATTTATTAGTGGCTCCTTCCTATATAGCTTCCAAGAGCCTTACAGCAGCTTCCTAATATTCTCCTTAGAGAAAATTAGTGTGGGGCTTTTAACTTTCCGACCTTAGACCTAGGGAAGCTCTGGCTATAGAGGTAGTGTTAGTACCAGTAGCTAATACGGGTTTCCCTGCGAGGCTTAAGTCTTAAGTTAGTAGTTAGGTTGGATTACCTAAAGAGGTAGGCCTACTTAGCTTATGAGCAGTCTATACGTCGCTATTATGCCAATTATAGGCCGGTGGTCTTCCAGGAGGGTTCCGGTTGGGTCCCTAGTTAGGCGCGTTAGTATATTCCTCTGGCATTTTTTATTTAGGGGAAGATCTTGGGGTTGCCTCTAGCGCTTAATCTTCTAATTAGCCTAAGTAGGGCTAGAGGGGTTCTAGCTGCTTTCTAGTAGTGTTGCAACCGTTATAGAGGGTATCTACGTTTTCCTTAGCGTTGCTGGTAACCATAGGTATATAAGAGTCTTTAAGCTCTTAGTGCATCTAGGCGTTAGGGCTCATTCGGCCATCTTACTTAGAGGTTTGTATTATTATAATCTCTTACTATTAGAGGGACCTTCCTGCCTTAGCGCGACGGCTTTCCATAAAGTGTTTATGGAGTTTCCATTTAGGTTATCGCGAGATTTTAAGGGAGAATAGTAGATGTAAATAAAAGATATAAACAAACAATCTGGTCCTTAAAGCCAGCTACCCTTCTAAATAGAGTAGGAAGGATTTAAATATAAGGGGACTTTGTAGACAGGGGGCTATAAGGACACGATTGTGGAATAGGATAGATTAGTAAGAGAGACAAATCCTTAAGGAGGTGAGGCCTTAGGGATCGTGGAGACTATATACTACGGGCATATACCTCCGGCACGTGACCGACGGACGTCTAAGGGGTGTCTAGGGTTTGTCCTAAGGGCAACCCAAGGTGACCGCAATAATATCCCTTACAACTCCTTACTTCTTTATATAAGAGGTCTTTTTACGCACGTATATTCTATATACTTAAACATATTTTTATATATAGTTATGCATTATAGGCCCGTAATATACTTATTAAATAATCTTATAAGTTTTTATATAACTAGGATATCCTACTATAGGGAAGTTGTGTATAAATTTAAGTGTCTTAAATTATAAGGGTTTGGAATTTAAAACTACTATCTTTTATTAATAGTATAATCAATTATTTTAAATTTCGCATTTAGTAAGTGTAATATCTTTATACTATTGTTTTCCAGTTTAGATTGCCTTTATTATATCTACTATCCATATATTATTTTTATATTTATATTTTATTAGCTTGGCCGTCGAAAACGGACTCTGCACCTATACGTGGTGACGGCTACAAACCTGGGTCTTCGAAGTTCAGACTCAGAGCCAACGCAGAGACGTCGCACAGCGTGCGATATGACTTCGTGGTGGTGGTTGCGAGCGTTATAGGCGGTGGTGAAAAGTTTTCACATGGGATGGTAAGATCTCAAAAACCACCACTGATGGTACCCCTTTACAATAACAGCTACTTCTACACTGCTCTATTAGGGCACCTGTACAATCCAACATAGATACGCAGTATTCAATAACATCCCCCGACCCCCAATTAAAAGCATCGACGACCTTACATCGACAAACGGCGACTGCGAACGAACGAGCAAATATACGGCCCCTCCTAACCCCCAGGGCGATCGCCCGCGGAGCATGCGGTCACTCGCCGTCAACTACCAAATACCTAGCAGCCTGGATTGCGACCCACGGTTCTCCTTGTCTCCTTTCAAGGAGTGGTGACCCTTAGAAAGGGCCTAGCTGGGGCCTAGGCATAAAAGATACCTAAAACACAACACAATATATCCCGCTGTTAGTATTATGGTAGTTAAGACGGATAAATCCCCCTTACGCCTT